>ERZ889078.275-NODE-275-length-47053-cov-26.756990_pt1 | contig 47053 bp, 40 predicted proteins | sample MGYA00521266_ERZ889078 | MGnify/ENA primary metagenome ERZ889078 (study PRJEB32303, sample SAMEA104408618) | aquatic metagenome | biome: Brackish water; feature: Pelagic; material: water | place: Baltic Sea | collected 2014-06-16T06:34:00 | depth 76,534 m ... | reverse complement strand
AAGACGTCACAATCTCGGGTCTTACGAGCGTGACGAACTCTCTCAACGTTCAAGCCGCGGATTTAGTTGTAAATGGCGCAATGGCGTCTGGGGGTGGCGTGACGCTTAACGCAAACAGCGTGACGCTCAACAGCGACGTCATGACAACGAGCGGAGAGATAAAAATCGTCGCTACGACGGGCGCTATAACTCAAAACGCAAATCTTAAATCCAACACGGGTAACATTATCGTCAAGGCTGAAAATGGTTCCGTCGTAATGGCTCAAAACGTCGTGACTTCAACCACTGACGCAGACGTCATTTATAAAGCCAAGAGCGATTTAGGCATATCAATCATCCATACGAACAGTGGAAACGTTGAGTTGAGCGTATTCAAAGATGGGCATATTCGCGATGTTAACCATGACAATCTCAGCAACGTAACGGCAAAGCGATTAAACGTTATCGGTAGAGGCTCCGAGTATTATGGTCAAGCGCTCCAAGGTGAAAATTTTGCGGATATTTTTAAAGAGACCATAGAGGTTAACGCAGCGGTTATTTATACGGCCATTCCACAAGAAGTCGTGAGTCCAACGCTAAAATATACAGAGGGCGATTTGCCAATTCTAGGAATCTTTGGTTATGAAGACGCAGAACATTGGTCTCTACAGTTTGTGAGTTTAGAGCGTCCAATAGGCTCCACGACGCATATAATCTTTAATCAAGAGGAGCAAACAGAGCGCTATCAAGAGATCTATCAATGGTTGCCTATTTATGAAATTATTCCAACTATAGAGAGTAAAGCCGATGCGACAACTCCTTTTAATGGCGCTTCACTTCATTTTGGAGTGAGGGCAGGAAGCGAGATTATGAAGACTCAAGAAACAAATGGCGACTCTTTCTTAGAGTTTGCAACTTTGAAATTTGAAAGTAGAGGATTATTGGATATGAATCCAGTTAATAATCAAGATTTTAATATGTTTAGAGTGATACCAAGGTTTAACCTCTCAAGCGCAAATAGTAACCTGTTTTTTGAAGAAGAGTTTGTATTTGAATACTGGATAGAGGAGATAGCTTTATAATGAAAATGAAAATCATGGCATTAGGCGCAACGTTGCTATTTGCAGGGTGTGGCACTGAAGATTCACAAGAGGTGAATCTTTACAAGTCTAAAAATTCCTTGGGTTATTATGGCGCCATGGTTTTGTTTGAAAATCTACTTGTTTCTGGAGTTTGGGCGCAATATGAGTTTGAAAACAATAGTACCACGACGCTCAAGGCCGACGCCGCCTTTAAGCATAAGTTTGACGACGCGGGAATAAGGTACATTCAAGTCCCTATTTTGGGAGAGACTTGGTATCCAATAGGGGAGTATGGCGTAAGCGCGGATGGATCGAAGATACTGTTTCCCGAGGGAAACAACTCAACGGGCTATTATCAATACTTTAGTCAATATGACGTGAACTGTTTTGAAATAGGGCAATTTAAAAGCATGGAAACAAATTTGACGTTAACCGATACCTATGTGTTTTGCAAAGAGTATTAGAGAACAAAAAACTATAAGGAAATAAAAATGAGAAAGATGGTGAGCGTTTTATTGATAAACAGCGCAATATATTCTTTGAACGCGTCAATGGCAACGGCTACAGTTACGTCACGGGTAAGAGCGGAGCCCTCAATACATAGCAAAACGGTGACTATGCTAAATAAAAATAGTCATATAGAAGTTTTATCTCATGAAAACACCCCCGATGGGGATTGGTGCGGAGTGCCAAGCGGTTATGTGTTTTGCGAACTTTTAAACATAGAAGAAGAACCGGTAGTGGTTGCGGTTCAAGAGAAGACGCAGGCGCCACTTAGCGTAACGGATGCGAACGCAACCGATGTCAACGTTACAAACGCAGCGCTTGAAAATACTCAAGAGAGCGTTGCAATCCTCAATGAGACGCTCAAAGAAAATATCGCCGTTGTCCAAGAGGCAGAGATAGACGATGGATTGACGCATATTGACGTCACCATGCAGGAGTTTATCAATGAAGTGGTGCAACGCAACTCCAATATGCTTTATGAGAGACTTCAAACGGGTATTGTCGACTCCAAAGTAAAGTATGAAGAGGGGATATTCGATACTCAATTTTCACTCTCGGGCAAGCATCAAGACATTCATACTCCAAACAATACGGAACAGGTTTTAGTAAGAGGAAATTTAGGCACGAACATAGAAAATTCCAATATGATTCAAACCTCAGTGAGTGGGCTTTTAAAACCAGGTACGCAGTGGAGTACGGGGTTGGTATATAATCAGCGCAGTAGTAACTTGATAGACAAATATAAAAACTATGACAAAGAGTACGATTCAAACTTAGAGTTTTCTCTTAGACAACCTCTACTCAAAGGTTTTGGCGAAGACATTACGATGTCAAACTACTATATAGCCAGAGCTGATCAGCGCATCAATGAACAAGAGTATAAGAAAAAGCTTATGGACGTTATGGGAATGGCCATCTATACGTACTGGAAGCTTTATGGCGCGCAAAAGTTATATGATAGTTGGAACGAATCACTCAAAGCCGATAAAAAACTGTTGTTGGTTATAGAAGAGAGATTTAAAAATGGCGACGCTGCAAAAACAGAGGTTTTAGAGGCAAAAAGCGACATCTTATACCGTGAAGCCGAAGTTATTAACATGAGAACAAAATTAAAAGAGGTACATAATGATATGCTTACGCTTTTAAACGTTCCCGTTAATCAAAATGAAGCTATTAAATTTACGCTTTTAGATAAACCAGACGTAAACGGTAGCGAAGAGCTTTTGACGCTTGAGGAATATTTTCAAATCTCTTTGGAAAATTGGCCAGAATTTATGATTACAACCGAGAAGATAAAAAGAGAAGAGATCAAAAAACGTTACGCCCAAAATCAAACAAGCGCGCAGTTGGATTTAACCGCAAAAGCGTGGTTGTCGGGACTAGACGACAATGGAAGAAACGCTCTGCGTGACACCGTTAAAACAGATTTTACGTCTTGGTATGTGGGATTTGAGTATAGCGTAGCGCTCTTTGAAGATCACAAAGCTATAAATCAGGTTAAAATATCTCGACTACAAAAACAACAGATTGAGTTAGAGTATCAGTCACTCTACAAAGGTCTTTATAACGCGCTCTCTACGAAACTGACAAAGGTTATAGACTCTAAAAACCAATTAACGCTTTACTTAGACGCTTTAGAGATAAAAGACGAGTTGCTGACGTACACGAGAAATAAACTTGAAATGGGCGAAGCTAGCGTGAGAGAGCTTATTTTGCAAGAAGAGGATCAGATAAATTATCACAGAAAAATGTTTCAGACTATGTTAGATTGGAAATATGCGCAAATTGCTTTGGATAAATCGGTAGGGACGCTATTTGATAAATACTACTCTTTTGATGATATAAAACAATTGCAACCAACTCGTTACGATGACGTTTTGACAAATGACGCCTTTGGTCAAAGAGAGAGCAAGGGCGAGCTTATGGCTGAAATATCTCTATTTTACGATAAAGAGAGTGATTTTGAAAAGAGCTTAAAAGAAAAATAGATAAACTAAGGATAACGTTTGAAATTTATAGTGTTGATTACTCTTATAAGTGGTGTCATGATGGCACAAGGTAGCGCGTTTATCGGTCTCATTAAACCGATATACGATATTAAACTCAGCGTTGCAGTTGACGCTAGCGTCAAAAAGATACTCTTAAAAGAGGGTGACGTTGTCAAGAAAGATCAAACGATTATATACCTCAATGACGAACTTCAATCCCTTGAGACGAGCCGTAGACTATTAATATATGAAGATAACAGCAAGGCCGAAAGTTTAAAAGAAAATTTGGTAATCATGAAAAACCTCGTAGAAGCAAAAGAGAGATTGTACACAAAAACCAAAGCTGTAAGTTTGAACGATTTAAATCGTTTAAAGATGCAGTATATCAATCTAAAAAGTGAATATGAAATTGATTTAGAGAGTAAAAAGCGTGAGAACATAGAGTATCAAATAGCCAATACCGTCTTAGAGTATTATAAAATTAAATCTCCAATTACTGGAATAATCACAGAGATTAAACCAAGCGTTGGAGAAAGGTTACAGACAAACAGTGAGATCGTTCGTATCGTAAACGTTGACGTTTGTTACGTTGAACTTGATATTGATAGCAACCTATTAGATGAGATAGATAAGAAAAAATCCGTCGTAGTAGAGGTAGAGAGGGCTGGTAAAATTATCAAAAAAAAAGGGAAAATAGAGTTCGTATCGGTGATCGCGGACAACGCGAGTGGATTGGTAAGAGTTAAAATCTCTTTTGACAACAAAGATAAAGCGGTTCTCCCCGGAGTAACCGCTAAAATAACGTTTTAAGACAAACAATGTATAAAATTAAAGATAAAAGCGACACAAAGGCTATTTTAAACAATTTATCAGAGCTTCGTTTCACTCATGAGAGCGAAGAGGATTTTTGGATTTATTATTTAGAAAACATTCTCGCGTTAACTAAGAGCAACGTTGCTTTTGCGTTGATAAAAGAGCAAGAGTCATGGTCGTTAAAAAGAGAAAAAATAAATAATGGCGATATTGAGAACTCTAAAGACGCGATTTTAAAAACGGGAGTTTTTTTAGCTCAAAGAGCGTTGGGCAATGTTTTTGCTTATGAAAAATTCAATGACGCAAACCACAAAATAAACAATCACTCCATTGTGGCGCTAGAGTTAAAAGAGAGTCAAGAGAATCAAAAAATGGCACTCTTGTTACTCCTCTCTCATGAGAGTCAAATAGAGTTTAGCAACATGATTTTACGTACCTCTTTAGTAAACGACGTCCCTAAAGACTACTATCTGCGTCTTGCCTCCAAAAGCCAAACAAACGCCGTTTTAGCTCCAAGCGTAACGACTGAACCCTCTAGCGAGTCGGCGCTTTCGCATGTCTTAGAGATGTTAAACGCCATCTTGGACGAAAAGAATTTTCTATTGGCGTCGATGAAGATAGTCGATGAATTTGCAAATCGCTATAACTGTTCTAAAGTGACTTTGGGTTGGGCGGAGGACTTTTACGTAAAACCAGTCGCCATAAGTCATGTAGAAAACTTTCAAAAGTCTAGCCACGCGGTAAGTACGTTAGAGGCTATTTATGAAGAGTCTTTTGATCAAGACGAAGAAATTTTTTATCCCAAAGACAGAGATGGGGTACTCATAACCACGTCTCATGAAAGATACGCGTTTGAAAACAATTTGGCGAGCCTGTACTCATTTCCAATACGACTAAAAAATGAAAACATAGGCGTTGCGAGTTTTGAAAAAATAGACGCGACGCTCACGCAAAAAGAGTTGGAGACCATCAGATTGTCGCTCAACTATATCGCTCCCATCTTCAATGACGTATACAAAAAAGACAAAAACGTCTTTCAAAGGTTGTTCATGAGTTTAAAAGAGGGTTCAAAAACTATTTTTGGTCCACAAAAAAGTTTACAAAAACTCTCCGCCTTGCTAGTTTTAGTCGTAATTTTAATCGTCATGTTTGGAAAATTGCCATATAAAGTCGAGGGAGTGACAACGATTAAAACAGATGACATATCCTATCTCTGCGCGCCTTATGACGGCATTATTGAAAAAGTGAACATTGACAATGGAGACAGCGTCTCCTTGGGTGATTTGTTGGTTGAATTTGACACGGAGGAGCTCTCCTTTAAACGTTTAGAGATTAGCTCTGAAATCGTCAAATACAACCGTGAAACCGAAAAAGCCAGAGCGAGTAGATCTTTGGCCGAGATGAAAATATCTTTAGCGAAAAAAGAGCAAGCCATATCTAGTTTAAACAGAGTGGAGTACTATATGTCGCAGTCAAAAATCAAAGCTCCCTTTTCTGGAATTATCGTAGAGGGAGAGCGAGAGAAGTTAAACGGCGCGCCTTTTTCAAAGGGCGATATTATTATACAGATTGCGAATTCAACCAACCTCTACGCAAAGATAAAAATTTCAGAAGAGGATATTGATGAAATCAAACTTGGTCAGATTGTTGAAATCAATCTTTTAAGCCGTCCCGAGGAGCGCTTCATGGGGATAATTGACAAAATCATTCCAATGGCAAACGTTGACGACGTCAACGGTAACGTCTTTGGCGTGAACGTTCTCTTCACCAGCGAAATTCAAAAGTGGATGCGACCCGGAATGAGCGGTTTGGCAAAGATAGAGATAGAGGAGCGTTCAATACTTTGGATATTGACGCATAAGCTCTCGGACTACTTTAGAATGTATTTTTGGTATTAAGATGGCTGGAAATATTTTTAGCGACTCATGGTATAAAGTCGCGAAACTGCAAGTTTCATTAATCTTTAACATTCATGTAAAAAAGCAAAATTACAGAGGTCAAAACTGGTATATTTTAGAAGACAATTACAATAACCAATTTTATAAAGTAACTCCAGAAGCCTACGCGTTCATCATGCGTCTAAAACCTAGCAAAAGCGTGGAAGAGGTTTGGGAGTCATGTCTGCTTATCTGCCCAGAATCGGCTCCAACGCAGGATGAAGTAATTCATATCTTAATGAGTCTGCATCATAAAAATCTGCTCTATTTTAAAAACAAAGCTGATAATTTACAGCTTCATGAACGATTTTTAAAGAGAAAAACCAATGAGCTCAAAGGGCAACTTTTTTCATTCATGTATCTTAAAATTCCATTGTGGAATCCTGATTATTGGCTTGATTCGGTAAAGCCATTGATAAACTCAATTTTCTCCACGAAGTTCATCGTGGTTTGGTTTATAACTCTATTTTTTGGAATTAAGGCGATTTTAGAAAACTATACGGAGTTATACTCGCAATCGCAAGGGATGCTCTCTCCCAATAATTTGATTTTATTAACGCTCTCCATACTCTTTTTGAAAATTTTACATGAGTTTGGTCATGCCATGATGGTGAAATTTTTTGGCGGCAAAGTCACGAGTATGGGTCTTATGTTACTGGTTTTTACCCCTATACCTTTTATGGACGCCACGCAAAGTTGGTTGTTTCGTTCCAAATACAAAAGAGCGTTGGTTGGCGCGGCGGGCATGATGGTCGAGCTCTTTTTTGCAGCTTTGGCGGCGATAGTCTGGGCAAACAGTGGCGATGGACTTTTGCATAGCGTAAGTTTTAATCTGATGGTCGTTGGTTCAGTCTCTAGCGTTATGTTCAATGGCAATCCGCTTTTAAGATTTGACTCCTATTTTATACTCTCAGACCTCATAGAGATACCAAATCTTTATGAGCGTTCAAAAAAACAGTGGTACTATTTAGTGGAAAGATATATCTTTAGAATAGAGAATATCGCCCCGATAAGCGACAATCTACGAGAATCGACTTGGCTGTTTTTATATGGAATATCGAGTTTTTTTTATAGATTGTTGGTCGCTTTCATCATTGCGATATTTATCTCCGACCAATGGTTTTTCTTGGGGGTTTTGGTTGTTCTCATCTCTTTGTATCTATGGGTTGTAAAACCATTCACAACTTTTCTTTATTATCTAATATCAAGCAATAAGTTATACAAAACAAGGGCGCGCGTCGTCGCTATCACTCTTTTTTTTATGACTCTCTTTATAGTTTTGATAGGCGTTATTCCTTTCGTCTTTTCCATAGAAGCAAAAGGCGTTTTATTGGCTAACGACTCTAAGACGCTCTATGTTCCCACAGCGGGGTATCTCTCTGAAGTATTGGTGAAAAATGGAGAAACGGTGGATGCGAATCAGACAGTGGCGATTTTAAAAAATGAAGAGTTGGAGTTTGATTTGCAAAGCGTGGAAGCTTCCATCAATGAGTCAAACGCCTATATGCTAAACGCGAGAGAAAAAGAGATAGCGGACATTCTGCCGATCAAAAAGCATATCGCGCTTCTTGAAAATAAGTTAAAAATTTTACAAAAACAGAAAAGTGAGTTAATCATCAAGTCACCCATCGCGGGTACGTTGATTATAGAGAATCTACAGCCATACGTAAATACATGGTTCTCTCGCGCTAGAAAGATAGCCACGATTCTGCCAAATAAAGATTTCCATTTTCAGGCGGTAGTTTTACAAGAGGAGGCGTATAATCTCTTTCAAACCGAGACTTTGCGCGCTAGCGTTAAACTCTATGGAATGGCGGAGGAGACTTTGCAAGTCAGCTCGGTGCAAGTTATTCCGTATCAAAAAAACGAGCTGCCATCCGCTGCGCTTGGATGGCTGGGCGGCGGTGACATCGCCGTGTCTCAAAGTGACCGTTATGGCACCAAAACCATAGAGTCTTTTTTTGAAGTTCGCGCGGATCTTGGAAAAAACGACGCGCTCAACCATTACAATGGACGCTCTGGAATTTTAAAGATTAATTTGGCGGAGCTAACCATCGCTCAAAGAGTCATATTAAGCGTCAAGCAGACTATGCAGAAACGTTATAAGCTTTAGATTATGAAAGAGTATTACAAACAGATAATCAAACCTGACGAGAAGAGACTCTACAAAGGTCTGGACTCTTTTACAAATAAAACGATTGGGCGCGTTAAAACTCTTCTAAATCGTCCATCAAAGTTAAGAGTTCAGGCGAAAAAAATCTTTGATTTGTCCTTTGAGTATGAATATTTGGATGAAGAGCGGTTTGCGGAAAAAGTATCGGAGTATAAAAATAAATTTCGATTACAAAAGATAAAAAGCGACGAAGAGTTTCATGAGGCTTTTGCGTTAGCGGTAGAAGCGGCTTTTCGAATACTCAACAAAAGAGCCTATATAGTCCAAATCATGGGCGCGTTGGCTTTGGTTAAAGGGTACGCCATAGAGATGTCAACGGGTGAGGGTAAAACTTTAACCGCGACAATTGCCGCGATAGCGCTGGCGTGGCGTGGCAAACCCGTACATATCATTACGTCCAACGACTACTTAGCCAAACGCGACGCTGAAAATATGAGAGAAGTCTATAGATACTGCTCTATAAGCGTTGGACACGTCATAGGGACTATGCGGACGCAAGAGAGAAGAGAGAATTACTCTCATGACATTACCTACACGACGAGCAAAGAGGTTTTGGCGGATTTTTTACGAGATAGAATGCTAGAGAGCCAAGAGTACAATATCAATAATTTATTGATAAACAAGATTACAAACAAGTCGATACCAACCGAGTACGTCTTGCGAGGTTTGGCGATTGCAATCATTGATGAAGCCGATAGCGTTTTATCAGATGAAGCGACAACCCCGCTCATTATCTCTGCGCAAGGTGAAAATAAAATTTTAAAAGAGTCAACGGCTTTAGCGTATGAGATAGCTTCAAGTTTTGTTAAGGAGAGAGACTATACGGTACATGAACGCTATCATGAGATTGCGTTGACAAAAGAGGGTTCGCAGTTAGTCAAAGATAAAACCGCGACTCTTGCTCCCATTTGGCATCAAAAAGATAGACGCGAATTTTTGATTAAACAAGCGCTATTGGCAAAAGAGGTCTATCATCTGCACAAACACTATGTGATTGTAGAGGGTAAAATCCTAATAGTGGATGAAAAAACAGGGCGAGTCATGCATGGAAGGAGTTGGGGAAATGGTTTGCATCAGGCTATAGAAGCCAAAGAACGCGTAGAGATAACCGACCCGACGACGACATTTTCAAAAATGAGTTTTCAACGCTTCTTTAGATTTTACAAACATCTTTGCGGGATGAGCGGAACTTTGCATAGCTTGAGTCATGAATTTTGGGATATATACAACCTTTCCATCATAAAAATACCAACAAGATTACAATCAAAGATGAATATTTTACCAGAGCGGATTTTTTTAAATCATCAAGAAAAAATAGATGAATTGATTGAATATATAAAACTTTTAACAAAAAAGAGGGTACCGGTTCTTGTTGGAACGCAAAGTATCAAAGAGAGCGAAGAGTTGTCGATGCGACTTATGGAAGAAAATATACAATGCGCAACTCTCAACGCGTTGCATGACGAGCTTGAAGCGGAGATAATCAAAGAGGCTGGTTTGCAAAATAGGGTCACGATAGCGACTAACATGGCGGGACGCGGAACGGACATAAGCATATCTCCAGAGGTAGACGCCATAGGCGGTCTTCATGTAATCATCACTCAAAAAGACACATCAAAAAGAATCGATTTTCAGTTTTACGGAAGAGCCGCAAGGCAAGGCCAAAACGGCGAAGCGGTGGCTTTTTTATCTTTAGAGGACGAGATGTTAAACAACTATCTTCCTAAAAAGTTGAAACTATTTTTTGAGTCCAATATCCAAAAAGCTTATGTTAAAAAGATAATAGCGCGCTTTTATCGACACTATCAAAATAGAATTCAAAGAGAGACTTCCATAGTAAGGCAAAAAAGACTTTTTCAAGAGTTTGACGTCGATGATTCCATGTCGTTTACGCTAAGAGCGTAAATTTAATAAGATTAAAACCCTTTATTTTGCAAAAACCGTTCAAACTCCGTCGAAGGAAGCGGTTTGCTAAAATAATACCCTTGCGCTTCGTTACATCCGTGCAGGCGCAAAAACGCCAACTGTTCGGCGGTCTCCACCCCTTCGGCTATCGTTTGCAATCCGAGGTTGTGCGCCATATCGATGATGGCGCTCACGATGGCGCGGTCGTCGGAATCTTCGGAGATATCGCGAATAAACGATTGGTCTATTTTTAGTTTGTACACTTTGAACTGTTTGAGATAGCTTAGCGAAGAGTAGCCCGTGCCGAAATCGTCGATTGACATGCGGATTCCTTTTTCATGCAATCTGTTCATGACGTTAATTACCGACTCTGGATCATGCATCGTAACGGCTTCGGTGAGTTCCAATTCCAAATATTGAGGCGGCAATTGCGCTTGTTTCAAAACGTCCGTAACCAGCGTAAGCAAATTTTTCTCCCGAAACTGTATCGCGGATAAATTCACGGCGATTATCATAGGGGCGAATCCATCATCTATCCACTTTTTCGTTTGTTTGATTGCGGTGCGAAGAACCCACTCCCCAATTTTAACGATTTGACCGCTACTTTCGGCTATTGGAATGAATTCGGCTGGAGAAACCATTCCTAGTTCCGGATGCTTCCATCGCAACAACGCTTCGGCTCCTATAACGCGACCATCTTCGATGGCGACTTGGGGTTGGTAATAGACTTCAAGTTCGTTTCGCTCCAAGGCATGGCGCAACGCGTTCTCTAGTTTGAGGTTGCGAGCCAAATTCAACTGCATCTCTTGCGTAAAGAAATGAAAACCGTTTCGGCTACTATTTTTAACTCTATACATAGCGGTGTCGGCGTTTTTTAGCAGCGTTTCGAAGTCTTCGCCGTCATTGGGATAGATTGCGATGCCGATTGATGGAGTTATGGTCAGTTCGTTGTTCGCGATTAGGGAAGCTTTTGAAATTTCCGCGATTAGTTTTGTGGCGACATGCATGGCCGCGTTTGAATCGGTATTTGGAAAAAGCATAATAAACTCGTCGCCTCCCAATCGCGATACGGTGTCTTCGTCGCGGATGGCGCTCTTAATGCGTTTGGCCATTTCTATGAGAACGCCGTCTCCGATAGTGTGCCCCAAGGTGTCGTTGATGTTTTTAAAATTATCGAGGTCTAGGAACATCACCGCCAAATATTCGCTATTGCGTTGCGACATATTGAGAAGGTATTTGACTCTGTCATAGAGCATAACGCGATTGGGCAAGCCGGTTAGTTGGTCGAAATGAGCGAGGTTTTCAATGTACGACTCGACTCTTTTTTTATCCGTTAAATCTTCTTTAATCGCCATGTAATTAGTGATTTTTCCATTGGCTTGTTTGACGGGAGAAATGGTTGCCGATTCGACGTAGACGCTTTGATCTTTGCGACGATTGACAAATTCCCCATGCCACACGTCCCCGCGCGTCAAATGAGCCCACATATCGTCGAACGTCGATTGAGGCGTTTGGCCAGATTGTAATATGCGCGGATTTTGACCTAGCGCTTCGTCCATGCCGTATCCGGTCACGGTGGTGAACATACCGTTTACGTATTCTATCTTTCCCTCAAGATCGGTAATAACGATTGAATTTGGGCTTTGTTCAACGGCCAAAGAGAGTTTGAGCAGCGCGTCGGAAGAGAATTTTTGTTCGGAGACGTCTTGAATGGTGCCTATCATTTTTAGAGGCGACCCTTCGCTATCGAATTCAAGTTTTCCCAAACCATGCACCCAATGCGTAGATTGATCGTCCTGACGAACGATGCGATACTCTTGGTCGAACGCTTGACTCTTGGCAAGCACTTCGTTTTTAAAGTAGCGTTCCATATGTAGACGCTCATCGGGGTGAATCAAAGCTTCCCATCCCGTTATGGAGCGTTCGTAGTTCGCGTCTATTCCAAACAAGAGATCCAGCGTCTCCGAACTTGTCCATGTCCCTGTGCTTAAATTAAGAACGTAGCTTCCCAAACCCGCTATCTTTTGAGATTCGTTGAGGAACTTTTCGCTTTCAAGCAAAGCGGTCGCTATCAGTTTCTGCTCAGTAACGTCTTTTGCGAAAGCGGCGAGAGATTCCATAACGCCGTCTTCGTTATATACGGGATAGCCATGGAAAGAGTAATGGATTCCATTCCAGTTATCTTCAAAATTCGCGCTTTTCTCTGTGCGAAAAACTTCTTCAAGTTCTTCTCTTCTTCGCAGCGCCACGTCTAAAGGAATAAAATCAAAAAAAGATTGACCAATCAGCTCATCCCCGTTTTTTCCAAATCTCCGCGCTCCCGTAACGTTGATCATTAAGATGGCGCCGCTTTGATCAAGGAGGAAAACGCTTTCTTGCGTGGCGTCAAGAATGGCCCTCATCTTTAAGTCGCTTAGTTTGAGATTTTTATCGCTTGTTTTAACTTTGTCCGCAAGAACTTGTTTCTCTTGTTTGAGATCACTGTTCACGCGTCGTAAGCGCCAAGTCAGAAAAGGGAGGCTGAGAACGATAGTGCCAAAAAGGCGAAGTAAAAGTTCTAACGCTTCTTCTCGCAACTGTTTATTGATAGTATCGATTTGGATATCCGCCCCTATGACGTAACTGTTGCCGTTTGGGCTTTTCATGGGAATAAAAACGCTCCGAAACGTTCCCCACTTGTCGGTATATTGGTCATAACTTGTTTGACGAGTTTGAAAAACTTCTTTTAACGTATCGCTAGCGTCGCTATATTCGTCAAAATAGAGGGTTAAATTGACCCCTGTTTCGCGTTCTTCGTCGGTCGCGCTAGAACTCGTAAAATGGATTTTGTCGTTTCTTTGAACTACCGAATAGACGTAAATCACTCGCATGCTCTTGGCAAGCTCGCTTAATTGGGCAATATTGCGTTTGTCTTGGGTTTGCTCAATGGACGTCGAGTCAAGAGCCATGTCATGAAATTCCGGGGTGAGTATTGCGTCCGTTGTCTTCGCGGAGACAAGAAGTCTCTCGTCGATTTGTTGATGCAGCGTCGCTTTATGGTGTTGATATTCGGAATAGCTAAAAAAAACAATCCCTAGAATGAATAGACTAAAAGTCCCAAGAAGTATAAACAAATTGCTTCTATTTTTCATATGAAATCCCTTTCCTTGGCCATTTTAATTATCAAAATACATCCTGTACGTAAAAGATTATGTTTAAAAAAATTATATCTATTCATTCTTAATTGTAAGAGGTGGAAGTTTTTTTGTGTGTATGTTTTATCATATTAGCCAAAAAATCGGCTTCGCGGGTTTCTAAACTCTTCGATTATGGTCTCAAGCGAAACGACCTCTTTGCGACGCGCGACGTCTACGCCTAAATCGTTTAGTATTTTAAGCGTCGTTTGGACGTACTCGTTGAATTTTTCGGCTATAACTTCGCTTAGTCCTATGAAAACGTCTATCTCTTTTGGCACAATGCCTAAAACGCTCGACTTTGGAATTTCCTTTCCCATAAGCTCAAGAATGTCAAAACATTGGATTACGCCCATTTCGTGAGCGCCGCCGGAGTTGAGTCCGTAGCCCGTGAGTTCGTCCGATGGTATGTGGTAAACGCTGCCCGCTTCGTCGTCTATCTCGATGGCGTCCAAAAGTAAAATATATCTATATTCCATAAAGAGATTGAGAAGATTGACGCCTTCGACCCCGCCGTTTAGTATGTCTACGCTTGGCGAAAAAGTATAGTTTCTTTCCAAGTACGAAGTCGCGTAAATCGCCACTCCGTCGTCTTTTTCGAGTACGTTCCCCACTCCCAAAATCGCCATATTTTTCATTGTTTTCCTTTAAAAAACTCTTTTGCGAGCGACTCTATCGCTTCTTCTTTCTCGTGATTGTTCTAAAAGCATATAAGAACTCAATGATTTTATCTTTCTTTTACGTAATATAGTATAAACTCCTTGAAAATGAATTTATACTCACTCATTAGAGGGTCGCTTTATGGAAATAGGTTTGATTATTATATTTTGGTATGGAGTTCTTCACGCGTTTGGACCCGACCACTTGAGCGCTATCGCCGATTTTTCGATAGGCAAGTCGATGAAGAAAACTTTGCTAGTGACGCTCGCGTTCGCGTTTGGACATGGTCTTATGCTTTTCATTTTCGCGAAACTGTTGAGCGAGTACGGACTTCCCGAATCCATAACGGCTTACGGCGACATGATATCTTCGTCTCTCATCATCGGCGTTGGCGTTTATCTTCTTTATATGGCCTTCACCGAAAAAATTCACGTAAGCAAACACATGCATGAAAATAAAGAACACATTCACATCTATTTTGGAAAATCGCACTCTCACGAGACGAACGCCACCGTCGGAGCGGGCGCGTTGAGCGTGGGCGCGCTAATGGGAATAGGCGGCGTTAGAGGAATGTTGGCGACGCTTGCAACGTTGCGGGGGAACTCGCTCGATTGGACGATGATACTCGCGTTCGTCGCCGGCGTTTCTTTGGTGTTCGTGAGTTTTGGAGCGACCATTCTTTTCGTAAATCGAAGTTTGCTCACCAACCTAGTCAACGTTCGCAGAGCCTTTGCGACCGCCGGAGCCATCTCCGTGGCGGTCGGCGCGAATATGTTTTTCGCCTAAGAAATCAAAAAAAAGGATACCAACTCAGTTGTCGGTGGAGCCTATTTTTAGAGTTAAACTAGAGATAAAGGGAGTCGTCCAAGGCGTTGGATTTCGCCCATTCGTTTACAAGCTCGCGCTAAAAGGCGAGCTAGTCGGTTACGTCTTGAACAATGGTTCGGGAGTGGTCGCCGAGGTGGAGGGAGAGAGAAAAAACATAGAGGCTTTTTTGGCGGATTTGGAACTTTTCGCGCCGCCGTTGTCTCGCATAGACTCAGTGACGACTCGGGAAATAGATCCAAGAAGCGAAGTCGCCTTCGAGATAAAGACCTCAAAAGCGACTTCGGCGAGCGCGATGGTTTCTCCCGACGTCTCTGTCTGCGACGATTGTCGGGAAGAGATGAGAGACCCAAAAAATCGCCGACATGAGTATCCGTTTATAAACTGCGTCAATTGCGGACCGAGATACACGATCCTAAAAAGACTTCCCTACGATAGAGCCAACACCTCTATGTCGGAGTTTGAAATGTGCGTCGACTGCCAAGAGGAGTACGAAGACCCCGTGGATCGGCGCTATCACGCGCAGCCAATCGGTTGTCGCAAATGCGGGCCGAAGCTAAAACTCGTCAATAGTTCCGGCGAAGTTCTCGCGGAGGAACGCCTCGCCATCGCCAAAACGCGAGACTCTCTGGAGTGTGGCAAGAGCGTCGCCATAAAAGGCTTGGGCGGTTTTCATTTGGTCTGCGACGCCACGAACGAAGAAGCGGTGAAGAAGCTGCGTTTAAACAAAAACAGACCCACGAAACCGCTAGCCGTGATGTTCAAATCGATACAAGAGATTAAGAAAGTGGCGCTCCTTTCGCAAAAAGAGGAAGCGTTGATTCTCTCCAAAGAGCGACCAATCGTCATCGTGAGTAAAAAAGACTCGAATTACTTGGCTGCGTCCATCGCGCCAAACATAGACAAAATAGGCGTGTTCTTGCCATACGAGCCACTGCGAGAACTGCTTCTGGAGAAATTGGATTTTCCCATAGTGGCGACGAGCGCGAACTTGAGCGACGAGCCTATAATAAGAGACGAGAAAGAGTTGTTTGAAAAACTTTCCTTTGTGGTTGGCGAAGCTTTGACGCACGATAGGGAGATAGTAAACGCTTGCGACGACAGCGTTGCGAGAATCGCGGGGGAGGAAACTTTGACGCTTCGAATGGCTCGAGGCTACGCTCCAAAAAGCTTTCATCTCAAAAACGCGACGGGCAAAAAAATCTTGGCTCTCGGCGGACGTCAAAAAAGCTCTATGACGCTCGCGTTTGGAGAGAGCATGATACTCTCGCCTCACATTGGGGACTTAAACTCCATAGACTCCTTCGAGTATTTTTTAAGAACGATGGAGACCTTTAAAACTTTTTACGATTTCGAACCCGACGTAATCGTTTGCGACAAACACCCAAACTACGAAACGACGAAATGGGCGAGGGCGTACGCGAAAGAGAATCAAAAAATAGAACTCATAGAAGTGCAACACCACTACGCCCACGCTTTGGCTTGCATGGCCGAGTGTTCTTTGGACGAAAAAGCGTTGGCGTTTTGCTTTGACGGAACTGGATATGGCGAGGACGGTACGCTTTGGGGCGGAGAGGTTTTGCTGGCGAGCCCAAGCGAGTACGAGCGGGTTTGCCATTTCAAAGAGCTCACTCTGCTTGGCGGCGAGAAGGCGATCAAAGAACCAAGGCGCGTCGGCTTGGCTCTGCTTTTCGAGTGTTTCGAGTTGGATAAAATATTGGAGATGGACTCGGCCTTGGCTCGAAGTTTTTCAAAACAGGAGATAAAAACTTTTTACGCGATGTTCGCGAGAGGCGCGTCCTCGCCAAAAAGCTCCTCTATTGGGAGATTGTTCGATGGCGTCTTCGCTTTGAGCGGGTACGTCGAGAAACTTGGATACGAGGGAGAGAGCGGTTTGATCATGGAGTCTCTTTCTAAGTTTTCAAACGCTCTGGAGAGTTACTCGTATACGATTCAAAACGGAGTTATAGATTGGAGAGACATGGTTTGCGAGATTTTAGAGGAGGAGGACGCGAGCGAAATCTCTCTGAAATTCATAAATACGATAAGCAAAATCATTGTAGACGTAAGCGCGAAGTATCCCGGTTTGCCGGTAATCCTTAGCGGCGGCGTTTTTCAAAACGCGACGTTGGTCGCAAAGACGAGTCAAGCCTTCGCAAAAGAGAAAAGAAGATACTACGTTCAAGAGAAAACTCCAGTCAACGACGGCGGAATCTCACTCGGTCAAGCGTACTTCGCGCTTCATAACAAAGGATGAAAATGCAAAAGAAAATAGCTCTCATAGGTTCGGGAAACGCGTTTTTCAAAGACGAGGGAATAGGCCTTTACGCCGCGAAATACCTAAAAGAAAACTACGTTTTCACTCCAGAAGTGGAAATCGTGGACGGAGGAACGCTGGGCTTTAAGCTCATGCCGCTTCTTTTGGAGTTTGACGAGGTCGTTATCATCAACACGGCTTCGGACGAAGGCGCGAAAGTGGGCTCCATAAGCGTTAAAACCACGGACGAGTTTTTAGACGCAACGCTTATCAAAAAAACGGCGAACGAGGTCGAGATAGTCGAAATGCTTCAAATCTGCGCGCTGAGCGAGAACATGGCGGAGACGACCCTCATCAGCGTCGTCCCAAAAGACGTCGTTTCAGTCGAGGTCGGACTTAGTCTTGAGCTGAGAAACTCTTGGGACGCTTACGTCCACGCCGCGATTGAGAAACTAAAATCTTTGCGCGTGGAAGTGGAGAAAAAAGAGAAAGAGACGACCCTCGAGCAGATATTGGACATTTTCGCCAATCCAAGCGTCGAGTTTAATAGAGGGTTTTGATTTACAACTAATCAATGTGCGTATATGTCATCCGACAAACTTCGAAAAAAGTTTCGCCGGCGAAACTTTTTAAGGGATTTGTTTTTTCAAAAAAAAATAATAAAGTCTTATTCAAATTGGATTTAGAAAACTTAGACGCCGTCAATGAAGCAGTAACTCACTTGGAAGAGTTGCTTTTGGAACTAAAAAGCGTATGTGGATTGATGAGCCTTTGGAACTGACGCGGAATTTTCACCTTCTCTACAAATGCGATTATAGAAGTTTAAATGAAGCTTAACATAGTTAGCATGCGTCATGCATCTTGAAAGATTTAGTTTCTTATTTGTTGCTAAAAATGATCTAAAGGAAATACTATGAAAGTTTCAAAACTTGTTTTATCATTTATATTGAGCGCATCTCTATTCACTCAAATTCTATCGGCACAGGTAGTTTCGACTGGCGCGATTCTCGGGCGGCACTCTATAATGGATTCGTCTAAAGAAAAACTTGTTCAGATTATAGCTCGCCAAGACGTGGCGAAAAGATTTCAAGAGTTGGGCGTGGATTCCAAGGCGATTGAAGCTAGAGTCGCTTCCATGACGGATGAAGAAGCTTCAAAAATCGCGCTTCAGATTGATATGTTGCCAGCTGGCGCAGACGCGGGCGCGTCCGTACTTGGAACCATAGTTTTTATTTTTTTAGTTTTACTCTTTACGGACATTATTGGAGTAACAAAGGTTTTTAGCTTTACAAAATCCATAAACAACTAGTAAATTGAAAACAGCCAATTTTCTCTCTTTATTTTTTGCAGTGGCCATCTTGATTGTTTCAAGTGGTTGCATGCCTAAAAGTCCTCTGCCTTTAAACAATAATTACTCTTCGTACAAGATAGACGTTCCTTTTGTGGCTCCTCGTTCAAAACTTTGCGCTTCAACGTCCATAGAGATGGTTTCGTCTTATTGGCAGTCGATGACGCCTTACGTTCCTCGCTTATCACTCTTAGAGTTGGACGAGCGAACGTTGATTCCAGCAAAAGGCGGCACGTTGCAGATAGAACTCATGGCCGCGGCAAGGGCTAACGGTCTGCTTGTGTATCCGATTGAACCAACGTTTGACGCGCTTTTTGCCGAACTCTCAGAACGTCACCCAGTCATTGTATTGGTAAACAGAAGTTTTTCTTGGTATCCACTTTGGCATTACGCTCCGATTACGGGATACGACGCCAAGGCGCAAACCATTTTGACGCATTTTGGCGACGAGCCAAACGAAGCGGTGCCTATCGCGACGTTTGGCGAGTTATGGAAGAGAAGCGACAATTGGGGAGTGGCGCTTTTGCCTCCGGGGCGACTGCCCGCGTCTGTCAGCGCGAAAGTTTTTTTGCGCGCGGCGTACGATTTTGAAAAAACCGGGATGACTAACGAAGCCATAATCGCCTATGAAACCGCTCTTAGTAGATGGCCGGATTACGTTCCTTTGCTTTTTGCGTTAGGAAACGCTTATTATAATTCGCATCGGATAAGCAAGGCCGAGGAGGTTTATCGATATATATTGTTGATTGATTCTAAATATCCGTACGCTCTGAACAATCTAGCTGATCTTTTATTCCACACGCAGAGATCTGAGGAGGCGTTAAAATTGCTTGATAGAGTTATTACGGATGACGTCGAAATACAAACTCTTATCAAAAATACGCGCAAAGAAATAAAAGCTAAGAAAATATAAGCAAAGGTCTTCCAAAAGGGACTTTGTTTTTTCTTGAGAGTGCCCAAATTACTTCATAACTTGGCGGATATTTTGGAAAGAAGCCATCTCCGTCCGTAAAATATAAAAGCATCGTATTCATCGGGAGATTCGCTTCTATGTAGTCAAAAACGGGTCTATAATCCGTTCCTCCTCCGCCTTTGAGAGCAAAATCCATCTTTTCCCCGCCTTGAAACGTGTAGTGCGCGTGAACCTTCGCGTCAGCGATAATAAGCTCGATTTTTACCGCTGGAAAACTCTGCATGATATTTTTAAACTCTTCCATAAACGCGCCTAAGAGTTCGTCGTTTATGGAGCCAGAGGTATCGACCGCCACGCAAAGACTTAACGCGTCGCTCGTGAGAGAGGGCAGACAAAAACCGCGATAGAGATGTTTTTTGTTGGGAGGCATGAACGCGTAGTTGTTTCTCATGTGACGGTTTATGGCGTTGTATAGCTCAAAGCGCCAGTCGACGTCGTTGGTCTTCATTTTTTTGGCAAGTCTCTCAAAACCTGAGGGCATGACGCTTTTTTTTAGAGCCAACTCTTTTGAAACCGACGCCGCGTAATCCCACTCCGATTCGCTTGTCGGGTCTAGTTCGGCTTCAATGTTTTCCAAGTTCGCAAAATCATTCGACTTTTTCTCTTTTGGAGCGTTTTCATCGCCGTTGTTTTCATCGTCAAAAGCGCCATTCGTATCATCGAAGAAATTATTTTTCAAAATTTCATAAATCTCTTCGGCAAACATATCCGCGTACTCTTCATTAAAGTTGGCTCCATTTGGAATGGCGAGACCATTTTTACGAAGCAGATTATTGATGGCGTAGTCGGTCGCCAACTGCCAAAGAGAGCCATGACGATTAAGTTTGCGTTGTTGATGCGCAAGAACATGATGCATAACGCAGTTTGTCAAGATAAACATCAGTTCATCGATATTGCGTCTTTGAATAAAGTCGGGATTGTATAAAAACCTAACGCCATTACTCGCGTAAGCGCGAACGCTCTCGTTACTTTCATGTTTAAGTCTCGAAGCGAGCATTCCAAAATATGGATACTTCATGATGAGTTGACTTTTAGCCTTAACTAATAATTGTTCTTCACTCATTAATGCAACAGATTATTAAATTTTCGCATCCAGAGCGTCCAACTCTCAATATGGTCAAGCTCTATGTGTCGATCTCTAAGGTCTTGCACTATCATAACGGAAAATTCTCCCGGTAGAGCGAGCGTATAGTTTATGAGATTATTTAGTTTTTTGCTACTTGTATTGTCGTTTACTCGCATAGTAAGCGACGCGCACAATATGTGAAGAGCGGAAGCGTCTTGTGGAACGTCTTTGCGCGTACCATTAAGAATGGAGTCCAAATCAGGTATTTGGGACGCTACGGCTCTAAAACCTAGATAGGCGGCGGCAAGCTCTTCTCCAATGGCGCCTGAGACCATGGGCATTAGCAAGTCGTCTTCTGGAGTGGATGATATGATTTCATTAACGTAAGCCCAAGTGCGAGGAGTGGCGAATGAACGGCTATCGTCTTTGGTATTAAACGTAAAGAGCGCGTCGGGACGCTGAGATATAAACGCGACGATGGACGCGTCCACTTTCGATTCAATCGCCCAATTTCTCCAATCCTCAACGCTTACTTCCATCTCAAGATGCACAAAACGATTTGCAAGAGGCGCGGCCATGCGAAAGACAACCCCTCTGTCGCTCTCGCGATTTCCAGCCGCGATAATCGCCCAGCCGTCAGGCAAAGAGTATTCGCCTATTTTTCTATCTAAGATGAGTTGATAAGCGGAGGCTTGTACCATGGGAGCGGCGGTGTTTAGCTCGTCTAAAAACAAAATTCCCTCTCGCTCTTGCCCATCTGGCAAAAACGAAGGTGGCGCCCAGAGCGCAATCTCTTTTACGGTGTTGAAAAATGGAATGCCGCGAAGGTCCGTTGGATCCAAAAGCGACAGACGCAAATCTATAAAACCGATGCCTTTTTCTTTTGCTATTTGAGAAACTATGGAAGATTTACCGATACCGGGAGGTCCCCATAAAAACACGGGAACTTTTTTTTTGGCTAGATGAGCGAGAGAGCGTTTAGCGCTTTGAGGATTCATAGAGTGCCTTTAATTGTTATTTACAATATCAATGCAATTATGGTTCGATGCGAGAGTAAAAAGCGACAAACTATAACAATCGCAATTAATTTAGAGTTATTTTATAAAAAAGCGACAAAAACGTAGCGTTTTGTTTAAAATAGTATAAAAATTGCATTGCCTCGTCATTTTCTTTGAGAACGTTAAATGTAATTGGTTTAGAAAATTAAGGCAAACGCCAAACAAAGGATTTACAATGTATGATAACGATATGATGGAAATGGAAGATTTTAACTTTAACCACTATATACGCCACTTGGACGAGTGCAATCTTGAGCACTTGCTATTTAACGAAGAGTTTGATTGCATAGAAGTCGCGGCGGAGTGCATGGAAGAGATAATCTGGAATTAATTCCAGATTATCTCTTCGCTCTTAACATTTTTAGTATCTTTGGAGTGACACAAAATATTGAACACTCCCCACGGAGTTATTGCAAAAGAGTTTTGAGTGGAGCGTTGCGTCTATTTTATGCGTTTTAGTTGAAGAAATATCGCGTATGTATACTATAATTCAAACATGGAAAATTTATTATTAGCAATCTTTTTAACTCTCGCCATAGCCACCGTGCTAAACATTATTCTAAAAAAGTTCGGGATATCCCATATCATTGGTTACATTTTCACTGGAACCATTATTAGCTATCTTTTTGGCTTTAATGGTTTAGACATTTACTCGCTTGATCTCATCGGAGAGTTTGGAATAGTCTTTTTGATGTTTACCATAGGACTTGAACTTAGTTTACAAAAAATCAAAAAGATGAAAGAGATACTGCTTACAAACGGTTTGTTGCAAGTGCTTTTTAGCGTCATAGTCGTCTTTTTATTCTCTTATTACCTTTTTAAGCTTGATTTTAACGCTTCAGTCATTATATCTTTGGCGTTTTCGCTATCATCAACCGCAATCGTGCTTACGTATCTCAAAAATTCAAAGGACATTCTCACCCCTTATGGGCAAAAATCCATGGGCATGCTCATCTTTCAAGATTTGGCGGTCATTCCGATTTTACTGTTAATCTCGTTTCTATCAAATAGCGATCTCTCTCTTAGTGAAGTCTTACTTCAAACCACTCTCTCAGCAGTTTTAGTGCTTGTTTTTATGTTTAGCGTAGGAGAAAAAATAGTGGACGCTCTTTTGAAATTCTCTGCAAAAACGCAAATAGAAGAGTTGTTTTTAGGCTCTGTTTTTTCGATTGTATTGGGCGCGTCTTTACTCGCTCACGCCATGGGATTTTCATACTCTTTGGGCGCTTTTATGGCTGGTATGATAATCGCCGACACAAAGTTCAACGTAAAAGTCGAATCAGACATTGTGAGTTATAAAGATTTACTGCTTGGAGTTTTTTTCTTCGGCGTTGGAACAAAAATAGACGTTATCTACTTTATGCACAACGTTCATGTAGTCCTCGCTATTTTTGCGTTGACCATGCTTTTCAAAGCGGGAGTGATATACTTCATCATTCGACGCAATTCGGACAAAAACACTTCCGCAAAAACCGCTTTGGCTTTGGCTCAGATTGGAGAATTTTCTTTTGCGATTTTTGCGCTTGCGGGTTCACAAAAACTTATCACTCAAGAGATGAGCAGTTTTTTGATTCTTGTGAGCGTTATGTCCATGATATTGACGCCATTTATTTTGAGCAACATCTATAAATTTTCATCCTATTTTGAGAAAGAGTTTTATGAGTCCGACGTTATTGCTCCCATTGGATTGAAGCGTCACGTCGTAGTGGCTGGCTTTTCGATGCTAGGAAGAAGAGTCGCCATAGAACTCGCCGCGAGAGGAGCTGATTTTATTGTTATTTCGGACAATTTAAGACATGTGCTTCTTGCAAGAAAGTTAGGATATTTGGCTTATTTTGGGCATTTAAATAAGCTGCCGGTTTTAGAATCTCTTGCCGTTGAGGAGTCAAAAGCCATCATAATCACTATGCACAACGAACACAACATACGACTTATAAGCGAAGCGATACTCAACTTTTACGCAAACGCCAACATCATCATAAAAATTGACAGCGCGCATGAGAAAAGGAACATGAAAGATTTAACGAAATTAGAGTTTGTGGACGCGAGTTATGAAATATCGAATTTACTCGTGAATCACGCCCTCAAAGAGAGCCTCTAAACTTTAGTTTGACAACGTCAAGATTGTAAGAAAGCGTTTGCTTTTGAGTTAAGTGGGCGCTATGTTCAAATCATAACTAAATTAATACAAAAATTAGATACCATTGTAAGAGAGTTTAAAAGGTTTAAGATGCAAAATTTGTTAATTCTAACGCCATTGCTTTTTTCAGTCATGGTTTTATTCGCCAACGTTCCCATAAGAAATCTATTGACTATGGTTTTTGCCGCCGTCTTGAGCGCGCTGAGTCTTTTAAATTACATGGCGCTTGATTCGCCTGTTTCGATCGTTTTCCCCCACTACTTTCACAATGCGTTCATTCTCCTTGACGGCATGGTTCTTCTCTATTTTCTATGGAGTGGGATTATAAAAAAACACTCTTTGGTCGTTTTGTTCGCTTTGACTCAGATCGCTCTTTATGGCGGCGTTTTGTTTTTGGAACCGACGCTCGAGTCAAGCGATATTTTGGTCGACAATCTTTCTTCCATGATGTATCTCGTCATAAACGTAGTGGGCGGGATAATTATCGTTTACGCTTTGGAGTACATAGAGAGCGAGCAATTCAGCAGATTTAAAAAGAATGGATTTATCGCCATCTTGTTTCTCTTTCTCGGCGTTATGAACTTCATAGTTTCGACCAACGACGTCGAAGTTTTTTTCCTGCTTTTTGAACTGACTACGCTCTTCTCTTATATTTTAATCGGCTACCGCAAAGACGAGATTTCGCAGAGAAACGCTCTTAAAGCGCTATGGATGAATCAAATAGGCGGAGTCGCCATTTTACTCGCTTTGATTTTCTCTATTTTTCAATACGACACGACTTATTTCGACGTATTGATCGCGCATGTCGACAACGTGTTTTTGCTTCCCGTCGTTTTACTTATTATGGCGGCGTTTGTCAAAGGCGCTAGCGTTCCATTTGAGAGCTGGCTACTTGGCGCCATGGTGGCTCCCACGCCCGTTAGCGCGATTTTACATAGCGCCACCATGGTCAAAATCGCTCCCTATTTGACGCTAAAACTAGCCCCCGCCATGAGCGGATTCGTCTCCTTGACCGTTACGCTCATCGGCGCGTTCGTATTTTTCGCCGCCTCTCTTTTAGCCCTTGGCAAAGACAATTTTAAAGAGATACTTGGACTCTCCACCGTCGCTCTTTTGGCTCTTATGATGGCTTTGGGCGCCATTGGCAGCGAGCAAGCGATGAAAGCGAGTTTGATTTTAATCATGTTTCACGCAGTTTCAAAAGCGCTACTATTTTTGCAAGCGGGCGTACTGGAAAAAACTTTTCATCTAAAATACATAAACGACGTAAACGGGCTAGTAAACCATTCGCCGCTTGTCGCGTTTTTCATCATCATCGGTTTCGCCTCTCTCACTCTTCCTCCTTTTGGGGCGTTTGTGGCGAAGTTCATGGCGATAGAGTCGATAGCGAACGAACTTGTCAAAAATCCCCTTTACGCTTTCGTTCTCGTCTTTTTCGCGTTGGGAAGCGTCTTTTTGACGCTGCTCTACTTCAAAGTGCTCACGAAGATTTTCGCCAAAGACGCGGACTCCAAACAAGAGAGCGTAAAAATCTCAAAATACTATACGATTCCTTCTTTCGCGCTTTTGGCTCTTCTAATTGTCGGGATATATATAACATTTTCGATGAAGCTCTTGAGCGCCATGGAGATTTTGGTTCCCATGATTCTCATCGCTCTCATCCCCCTTCTTTTTTCCACGCTTTTGTTTAAAAACGCCCATAGAGTCAAAGAGTACGCCTGCGGTGAAAAAGAGGAGATAAAGCTTGGAATGTACTATTTCGACGTCTCGCTTAAGGTTCAAAAAATCATCGCCGCGATAGCTATTTTTGGGATGTTGATATTGATAGTTGGAGTTTTGTTTTAGATGAAACAGCTAAGTTGGAATATGAAAGTTTACAAATATAGGGGAGATTTTGAAGGAGATTTAAAACTTTTAGGGCTTTTGGGAATCGAAATTAAATAAAACCGAATAAAAGCTTTAATCGATTCATAATATGATACCATTATGAAAAATAATCGTTTCATTGGAGTAAAATAATGAGTAAAGAGATTGTTAAATGGATATGGCAACATCCACAATACCCTAAATTTAACTATGATAAATCGCAAATGATAGAGTTGATTAATCAGATAGATTATCATAGGGGAATACTTGATGGAATTTCAAAAGTATATAGCCAAGATGATATTCTAAAAATAGAGATTGACACTTTAACCGATGAAGCAATAAATACATCTTTAATTGAAGGTGAGGTTTTTAAAAGAGAAAGCGTTCGTTCCTCTTTTAGAAAAAAGCTTGATAAAGATTTTGACGCAAGAGGTGACAAATACTCTACCGCCGCTACAGATAGTTTAGTAGAAATATTACTAGATTGCAGTATGAATAAAGAGCCGCTTAGAATAGAGAGACTTCATGGTTGGCATAACTGTTTATTTGAAAATAGTTACACACGACTCAGAAAGATAAATATAGCTACATTTCGAGAGCACGACGACATGGAGGTAATCTCTGGCGCGATTGGGTTTGAAAAAGTACATTATAAAGCTATACCCGTTTCAAATATGCATGAAGATATTGATAACTTTTTACATTACTGTAATAATAGTGATGAAAATATCTATATCAAAAGCGCTATCGCTCATCTTTGGTTTGTATCAATTCATCCTTATGATGATGGTAATGGAAGAATTTCAAGAGCTATAACTGACTTTATCCTCTCAAAAAACAGATCAAATACACAATTTAAACTCTATTCGATATCAACTGCGATTAACAATGATAGAAAAGGGTATTATGATATTTTAGATAAAACGACAAATTTATTTTTAAATAAAAACTTTGACATCACGCCGTGGATTTTATGGCAATTAAATATTTTAAAAAACGCCATGATTAACGGATTAAAAAATATTGAGTACCTTATTCAAAAAACAAAATTTTGGGATAAACATAGGATATACTCATTAAATGAACGACAGATTAAAGTACTAAATAGAGTTCTAGATATGGGAACAGAAAATTTTGAAGGTGGAATAAGTACTAAAAAATACATATCCCTAACAAAAGTAAGTAAAGCAACGGCTATTAGAGATATTTCAGAGTTAGTAATATATGGTTGCATTATACAAGTTGATGGAACGAGTGGTAGAAATATTAGATATACAATTAATTTAGAGTAAAAAGTAAGAATCAGATATAAAAGGCTTACGAGATGAACATTAAATTAAAACCGCTAAGAGAGAAACAATTGATAAAAACTTTTGACAATAAAATCAGTATAGTTGGGGATGATTTAAAAAGTTCTATTAAAAAAAATAGCAAAATCAGTATCTCGGCGTCTATCTTTTCTATCTATGGTTATGAGAGTTTGAAAAAAGAGTTAAACGGCATTGACGAACTTAGATTTATATTTACCGATCCTACGTTTATAAAAATGGATGAGGGTACAAAAGAGAGTAAATTTTTTGAGATAAATTCCGCAAACAGAAAAAAAGCGATAAGCGGTTCATCTTTTGAGATAAATCTAAAAAATGAACTCAAAGGCAAACGAATTGCCAAAGAGTGTAGAACTTGGTGTGAGCAAAAAGTAAAGTTCAAATCAAACAAAGGCGCGCACTCAATTCAGCCTATGCTTATACTTGATAATTCTACGGATGATAAAGCTATATATCTTGGCATGGATGAGTTTAGCAGTGCAGGATTTGGATATAAAAAAGATAATTCGGCACTAAGGATTATCAATAAAATAGATGATTCAAGCGCGACAAAAGAGTTCCTCTCTAACTTTGACAATGTTTGGAGAGATGAAACCATTTTAAAAGATATAACAGATGACGTGGTGTCGTATATAGATAATTTATACAAAGAAAATGCACCTGAATTTATCTATTATTTAACGCTGTATCATATATTTAACGAGTTTTTGGAAGACATAAACGAAGATGAACTTGCAAATGAAAAAACAGGCTTTAAAAATAGCGTTATCTGGAACAAACTTTATGACTTCCAAAAAGACGCCGTTCTTGGACTTATAAACAAACTTGAGAGATACAACGGCTGCATACTAGCCGATAGCGTTGGACTGGGTAAAACTTTTTCTGCTCTTGGAGTTGTGAAGTACTATCAAGAGAGAAACAAGTCCGTTTTAGTTTTATGCCCTAAAAAGTTGGGTGACAACTGGAAAACATTTTTAAATAACTACGAAGACAATCCACTTTTAAAAGATAGATTTAATTATGATGTTTTGTATCATACCGATTTGTTAAGAGAAAAAGGTGAGTCAAACGGTATGGATTTATCACGGGTAAACTGGGCAAATTATGACCTAATAGTGATAGACGAATCACACAATTTTAGAAATAACAACGCAAGTAAAGATAAAACCACACGATACCAAAAACTCCTAAACATCATCCGCACAGGTGTAAAAACAAAACTTTTAATGCTCTCGGCTACACCGGTAAACAACCGTTTCACAGACCTAAAAAACCAAATAGCTTTAGCCTATGAGGGGCATACGCATATCAAAGATGAGAAGCTCAATATAACCGCGTCGATAGATTCAGTTTTGCGAAAAGCACAACAAACTTTTAACAACTTCTCAAACTTAAGCGCAGAGGAGCGAACCAGCAAAAATCTACTAAGTGAACTCAATCAAAATTTTGATTTTTTCAAGCTTTTAGATTCTGTAACGATGGCTAGAAGTAGAAAGCATATAGAAAAATACTATGACATGGCAGCGATTGGCAAGTTTCCAACAAGACTGCCTCCCTTATCTATCGAGTGCGATATAACTACGCTTGATGGCGTCATGAGCATCGAAGATATTTATAAAAAATTATCCACTTTTGACATGTCGGTATATAGCCCTTTTGCTTATATATTTGAGAGTAAAAAAGCGTTTTACAGTAATCTCTACGATAATGAACTCGACAATAAATCTATACTCAAACAATCCAACAGAGAAAACAATCTCAAAATCCTCATGCGGGTGAATTTTCTCAAAAGGCTAGAGAGTTCAGTGGATAGTTTCAGGATTACGCTTAACAATTTTGCCACAAATATTCAAAACACAATCTCAAAAATAGACGCGTTTCATGAGGGCAAAACTGCAACGCAGGTGGCAGATTATGATGGTTTAGATGAGATAGATACGGATGATGAAGATTGGCTCGATGAAGAGTTTAGCATCGGTAAAAAAGTTAAAATAAATTTGAGCGATATGAATACCACAGGGTGGAGAAGCGACTTAGAAAACGACTTACATGTAGCGCTTCATATTTTAGAAGATATGAAAAAAATCACACCCTCTCATGACGCAAAACTCCAAACACTCAAAAAAGAGATTTTAAACAAGTTGCAAAACCCTATAAACGCAGGTAATAAAAAGCTTATCATCTTTACAGCCTTTGCGGATACCGCTAGTTATCTGTATGAGGAGTTAAAAGAGTTTCATCTCTCTCTAGGGCTTCAAAGCGCAAAAATCACGGGAAGCGGTACAAACCAGACAACGCTAAAAATCGACAAAGAGTTTAACAATCTTTTATCTCATTTTTCGCCACTCTCTAAAAACAAAAAACTCAAAAGCGGTGATGAAGAGCTGGATATTCTTATCGCCACCGACTGTATAAGTGAGGGGCAAAACTTACAAGATTGCGACACGCTCATAAACTACGACATCCACTGGAACCCCGTAAGAATCATACAAAGATTTGGAAGAGTTGACAGAATCGGCAGTAAAAATGATTTTATCCAACTCATAAATTTCTGGCCTCAAATCAGTTTGGATGAGTACATCAACTTAAAAAGCAGAGTTGAAACCCGCATGTTCATGGTGGACTCTACAGCTACTGGTGAAGACAATGTTTTGACAAACAAATCAAGCGAAATGGAGTTTAGAAAAAAACAGCTCCAAAAATTAAAAAGCGAGGTGGTAGATATAGAGGAGATAGACAGCTCCATCTCTATCACCGACCTTGGACTCAATGATTTTAGAATGGACTTGCTAAATTACATAAACACCAAAGGGGACATAAAAGACGTAAGCTCAGGCATGCACGCCGTGTGTAAAAAAGATTTAGGTAAAAACATAAATGAGGGTGTGATATTTATACTCAAAAACATAAACAACGATGTAAATATAGACAACATGAACCAACTTCACCCTTTTTATCTTGTACACATTAACAAAGATGGAGAGATAGCGTCTAACCATCTCAGCGTCAAAAATACACTCGACACCATAAGAGTTTTATGCAAAGGTAAAGATGCTCCTATAAGCGAAGTTTGCAAGCTATTTAACGACGAAACAAAAGACGCTCTTAACATGAGCGCTTACTCCGCTTTACTAAGTGAGGCAATAAACTCTATCATCCAAACAAAAGATGAGAGTGACATGGAATCTTTGTTTAGCGGCGGCGGCACGTCATTTTTACAAAATGAGATAAACGGTCTTGATGATTTTGAGCTTATAGCGTTTGTGGTGATAAAATAAGATGCAAAGGGATAATAATGCTACATAAAATGACAAATCCAAAAATAATAGAGGATTTAAAAGCCCTCATACACTCCTCTAAAGCCCAGCTTCTACAATCGGTCAATACTGTTATGGTGCAAACCTATTGGCATATAGGGAAGATGATAGTAGAGGATGAGCAAAAAGGGGAGTCAAGAGCCGAATATGGAAAACAGCAACTTCAACACATTTCTCAAGAACTAACAAAAGAGTTTGGCAAAGGTTTTGATGCGAGAAACTTAAGAAATATGAGACAGTTTTATCTAACTTTTTCAATTTGGAACGCAGTGAGTGCCAAATTGAGCTGGACGCATTATCGCATACTCATTAGAGTGGAAAACGCTCATGCAAGAGAGTGGTATATCACAGAGACGATTCAAAACAACTGGAGCGCAAGAGCTTTAGAGAGACAAATCTCTAAACTTTATTATGAAAGATTGCTATCAAGCACAGATAAAAAACCACTCATACAAGAGGCGGTGCAACATACGCAAGCTTTACAAAGTAATGTAAAAGAGTATCTCAGAGACCCTTATATTTTTGATTTTTTAAATCTTCCAAACGAATATTTGCTAGAAACCAACATAGAACAAGCCCTCATAGATAATCTTCAACAGTTTTTACTAGAACTTGGTCGTGGTTTTGCTTTTGTATCACGCCAACAACGACTAAGCGTTGAGGAGCAGGATTTTTATATCGACTTGGTTTTTTACAACTTCAAGCTCAAATGTTTTTTACTCATAGACCTAAAACTAGGCAAACTCACCCATCAAGATGTTGGGCAGATGGATACTTATGTGCGAATATACGATAAGTTTCACAAAAGTGACGATGACAATCCAACTATTGGGTTGATTTTGTGTAGCGAACACTCAAACGCCGTGGCAAAATACTCCGTGCTTAGTGATAGTAAACAACTCTTTGCATCTAAATATCTTCCATTTTTACCAACAGAAGAGGAGCTAAAAGCCCAACTATTAAGAGAGCGAAATTTGCTTAACAAAGGGATTGAAAAAGATGCATGAACTAAATTTACCATCATCAACAGTTGTCAATAAAATCTTATCCAAAAGAGTTTTTGAGGGTAGGATAAAAAGCGGCAGAAAGCTACTTGAAGATATATCAAGGATTACTTTTGCTTACAAACTAAGCCCTGCAACCATAAACATACCATCAACAAAAGCGGTGGAGGAGTTACATGTATATCATCTTTTTTTAAAATCAAAAAAGATACCGCAAAAAGCGATAAGTGAGCTCAACAAACTTATACCCTATCCTATACTTTTTTGCTTTATTTACGAAGATGATTTTTGCTACGGGATTTCACTTTTACATGAGCAAAAACTCTATTTTTCAGCTTGGAATGATGCTATAATTTTCAACTTTAACGATACAAATTTAGAGAGTGTTTATGAGAACATAGTAAAAAAGTTTTTACAGCATGTGGAACCATCTTCAAACATACCATTAAAAGAGTTGCTAGAGATAGATAACAAAATAATAGCACTCAAAAAAGAGATACTTTCACTTAGCAATAAAATCAAAAAAGAGAAGCAGTTTAAAAAACAGCTAGAACTAAGCCGACTTCTCAAACCAAAACAACAAGAACTAGAGAACTTAACCAAAGGAATCAAATGAACAACATAGCAAATAGAGAAAAACTAAAAATGCAAACGCCGAACAAGACAGATGAGAACATCCAAGAGATAGCAAAGCTTTTTCCACATGTGATGAGTGAAAAAAACGGCAAAAGAGTTGTGGATTTTGACCTTTTGAGACAGGCGTTGAGCGGTGATTTGGTTGAGGCGGATGATGAACGCTATAGACTTGACTGGGTGGGTAAAAAGGCTTCACTGCTCAAAGCGAACACTCCCATAACTAAAACACTCAGACCATGTAAAGAGGATAGCGTAGATTTTGAGAACACGCAAAACCTCTACATAGAGGGTGACAACTTTGAGGTGTTAAAGCTCATACAAGAGAGTTATCTCAACAAAATCAAGATGATATACATAGACCCGCCATATAACACGGGAAAAGATTTTGTTTACCGTGACAACTTCACAAAGTCAAAAGCGGAGCATGAGAGCGACATGGGGCTAAGAGATGAAGATGAAAACAAACTCTTTAAAAACACAGACTCAAACGGCAGGTTTCACAGCGACTGGCTAAGCATGATGTATGAGAGACTTTTGGTATCCCGTGATTTGCTCAAAGAGGATGGGGTTATTTTTATAAGCATAGATGATAATGAAGTGCATAATTTACGAAAGATTTGTGATGAGGTTTTTGGGGAGGGGAATTTTGTAGATGTATTAAAATGGAAAAGAAAAAAACAACCATCTTTTTTAGCAAAACATACTTCTAAAATAATGGAATATATCTTAATCTATAGTAAAGATAAATCATATCTTGAAAAATTATCCATTGAAGGAACAAGCGATAGTACAAAAAAAGTTATAAATATTTCAAACAATGAATCAACAAGGCATTTTAGTAAAAATGTTAGGATAAAACTAAATGGCAAAGGAATTATTAAATCAGGTATCTATAAAATAAAAACAATGACTATTGAATATAAACAAGACATACATTATGAAGATGGAAAAACACTAAATGAATGTGATGTAATAGCAAGATTTTCAGTTTCTCAAGAAAAAATAAATGAATACATAGAAGAAGAATTATTATTTATAACAATAAATAATGGCTTAAGACGGGATGTTAGTGAAGAAGAGATAGGGAAAAGAAAATCTATTACGGATTTATTACTACAAGATTGGGGAGATAATCAAGAAAGTGACAATGAATTACGAAATATTTTTGAGACAACAGAATATTTCGATTACACAAAGCCGACTGTACTCATTAAAAATTTAACAAAATCAATTTTTAGTGAAGAAAATATTATCCTAGACTTTTTCTCAGGTTCAGCAACAACAGCCCATGCAGTGATGCAACTCAACGCGGAAGATGGCGGAAATAGAAAATATATCTGCGTTCAGCTACAAGAAGAAACAGATGAAAAAAGCGAAGCTTACAAAGCAGGATATAAAACTATTTGTGAGATAGGAAAAGAGCGTATCAGAAGAGCGGGGGAGAAAATTTTGAATGATAAATTATTAATGTTGAATGAAGAAGAGAATTCAAAATTAGATATCGGTTTTAGAGTCCTAAAAATAGACACCACAAACTTCAAAGAAGTATATTATCATCCAAATGAGTTGGGTCAAAAAGATTTGTTTGATATGCAGTCCAACATCAAAGAAGATAGAACCGACCTAGATTTACTCTTTCAAACCATGCTAGACCTTGGCGTGGAACTCTCACTTAAAATCACTCCAAAAGTTGTAGACGGCGCAACAATCTACATGCTAGAAAACAACGAACTTGTTGCATGTTTTGCAGATGATGTATCTCTACATGTAATAGAGGAGATAAAAAGCTTGGCACCCTACCAAATAGTACTAAAAGATAGCTGCTTCTCACATGACAAAGACAAAATAAACGCAGTTGAGAGTTTGTCAAAAGTCTCCACCGTATCGGTGATATAGATGGAAGAGTTATTTCAAGATTCAGTTATCCGGAATTACCGGATAACTCCCGATGATGGCAAAAATTACAAAACTTTTGCAATTGCGAACACAGTGTATTCGCAATTGAACTGGAGTAAAAAAGAGTTGGAGGATGACCATGAGACTACAGTTTAAGTCACAAGAGTACCAAACAAAAGCCACTGATGCGGTTGTAGATATATTTGATGGACAAGGGAAAGGTTTTAGAGAGGATATTACCGATAGAAAAGTGGTAACGACCGGACTCGTCACAGAGGAGCAAATCACAAAAAGATTTTCTAACAATCCTTTACATGTGAAAAGTGTTGAGCTTTTAGGAAATATACAAACCATACAAAGAAAAGATGAACTTTTAAAAATCAGCCCTGACATGAAAGCGGGCTTGAACTTCACGGTGGAGATGGAGACGGGAACGGGTAAAACTTATGTTTATACAAAAACCATCTTTGAGCTCAACAAAAAATATGGATGGAACAAGTTTATAATCATCGTGCCAAGCATTGCTATAAGAGAGGGTGTAAACAAATCTTTGGAGATAACGGCAGAGCATTTTAAAGTGGAGTATAAAAAGAAACTAAGATATTTTATCTATGATACGAAAAACTCATCCAACCTCACAAACATAAGTAACTTTTCTAGCAGTAGTGAAATAGAGATTATCATCATGAACTATCAGGCGTTTGCTACAAGCAGCCAAGAATCAAGAAAAATCTATGAAAAACAAGATTCTATGCAGTCAAGAAAGCCCATAGATGTGATAAAAGCCACAAAGCCGATACTCATAATAGATGAACCGCAAAGACTTGGTAAAACGGCAGAAGATAAGCTTAGAGAGTTTGAGCCGCTTTTTACGCTCAGATATAGCGCCACTCATAAAAAAGGGTTTGATTTTCATAAAGTGTATAGACTTGACGCCATAGACGCTTACAATGAAAAACTTGTGAAACGGATAAGCGTAAAAGCGATAGATGTAAAAAGTGATAGTGCGACGGGTGGATATATATTTTTAGACAGTATAGTTTTGAGTAAAAACGCCAACCCGACCGCTTTGCTTGAGATAGATATGAAATTTGCAAACGGTGTAGCAAAAAAGCCGGTGAGAGTAAATGAGAGAGATAATCTATTTGCTGCATCCCAAGAGTTAAATGAGTACAAAGATGAGTTTGTAGTGGCAGAGATAAACGGGTATGAAAACAGCATCCGTTTTTTAAACGGCATCAAACTCTTTGCAGGTGAAGTTGCAGGCTCAGTACAAGAAAAGCACCTACGAAGAATCCAAATAAGAGAGACCATAAAAAGCCACATCCAAAAAGAAAAAGAGCTTTATGGCAAGGGGATAAAAGTACTGAGTCTCTTTTTTATTGATGAGGTGAAAAAGTACCGAATCTATGATGAAAACAACACGAAACTCCAAGGCGAATATGGTTTGATTTTTGAAGAGGAGTATCAAAACATCTTAAAAGATGAAATAGGTTTGTTTGACAGTGAATACTCCAAATATGTAAACAATCTTGATATAGAACATATACACAAAGGATATTTTTCCATAGACAAAAAAGGAAAAGCAGTAGATCCGACAAGTGATAAAAGTGGCAATAGTAACGACGCTAACGCTTATGACTTGATTATGAAAGACAAAGAGAAGCTACTAAGTTTTGAAGAGCCGACAAGGTTTATATTTTCACACTCAGCGCTTAAAGAGGGTTGGGACAATCCTAATGTTTTTCAGATATGTACACTCAAACACTCAAACTCAACGGATAGTAAAAGACAAGAGATAGGGCGAGGACTAAGAATCTGTGTAGATAAACATGGAGTGAGACAAGATGAACAGCTTCTTGGCGGAGAGTTTTTCGATACAAACTCACTGACTGTAGTGGCGAGTGAATCTTATGATGAGTTTGCTTCATCTCTACAAAAAGAGATACTTGAATCACTCTCAAGAGAAACTAAAATAACACTCCAAATATTGAGCCAAATTACACTTAAAAATGACGCTGGTGATGTGCTAAAAATAGATAAAAATATTGCCACTGCCATGATAAAAGATTGGAGAGATAAAGGGTATATTGGAGAGGATGAGTTTATATCCCAAAGAGCTATGAAAGATATACAAAATAACACATTTGAAGTTATACCAGAGCTTAAAGGGTGGGAGAAGCAGGTCAAAGAGCTAGTTGCAAAAGCAAACTCTACGGCAGTTATAGGCGACATGATAGGCAATGGTAAAAATGAAAATATAGGTGAACTCAAACCAAATGAAAACTTTGAAAAAAAAGAGTTTCAAGAGCTATGGAAAAAGATAAACGCAAAAGCGACTTATCAAATAAATGTAGATTCGCAAGTGCTTAAAAGTGAGAGTGTAGAGGCTATAAACCAAAACTTGGAAGTAGCGCGGGTAAAAGTAAAAATCACATCTTCATCTCAAAAAGAGCATTTAAAAGTTGATGATTTATCAAAAAGTAGTGACATGATGCATACGGCTAAAAACAGTTATGAGCTTATGAACCATGAGTTAGGAGATACAAAGTATGATTTGGTAGCAGAGATAGAAAAACATACATCACTGACTAGAAAAACTATTGTAGGGATATTAAGAGAGATAAGAGAAGATAAATTTAATCAATTTAAAATCAATCCCGAAGAGTTTATCATCAAAGTTACAAACATCATCAACACTCAAAAAGCAAAACTTTTGGTAAGTGGCATAAAGTATTTTAAAACAGATGAAGTGTATGAGACAGATATATTCACGATTCCAAACTTTAAATATAATTTAGCAAAAGATACAATTCTTGTTAAAAAGCATATTTATGATTATCTGAAATCTGATTCAAATGTAGAAAAACAATTTGCGCAAGATATGGACAGTGGTCAAATAGTCGTTTATGCAAAACTCCCAGATGGTTTTAAAATACCTACACCCATGGGAAACTACAACCCTGACTGGGTGGTAGTGTTTAATGGAGCTGATAAAAAAGATATATATTTTGTAGCAGAGACAAAAGGCAACTGTAGAGATAAATCACAATTAAAAGCGAGTGAAGATTTGAAAATTGAGTATGCAAAGAAATATTTTGAGTGCTTGAATGATGAGAGTATAAGTTACGATTGCGTTGCAAATTATGGTGAGTTGATGGATAAGGTTTTAAGGTGAGAGAACATGATTGAAATCCTACTCATTCTATTGGCTCCAATCATTGGCGGTTTCATCTACGGATTTGAGAGGAAAGTTCGCGCTCGGATGCAAAACCGTCAAGGTCCGCCTCTATTGCAACCCTTTTACGACACGTTTAAGCTTTTGGACAAACAGACTTTTATCGTCAATCCCTATCATAGCGTTTTGGGCGTAGCGCACTTTTTTACGCTTTGGGCGGTGGTGGCGTTCGTCATCCTCGGGCAAAATCTGCTTTACGTCGTTTTTTTGCATCTGCTCGCATCCATATTTTTGATTCTCGCGGGGTTTAGCGTGAAGTCCGTCTACTCGCATGTCGGCGCGAACAGGGAGCTGATGGCGATGATAGCTTACGAGCCGATTTTGATTATGCTTTCGGTCGGGTTTTTCATGTTAAACGGAAGCTTTGAAATATCCGCCATAAGGCAAAACTCTCCATTCTTGCTCTCGCTATTTTTACTATTCTTGGCGTTTTTGATGGTGATACCTATAAAGTTAAAGAAGTCTCCCTTTGACGCGACCGAAGCGCATCAAGAGATAGTGGGTGGCGTCGAAGTGGAGTTTAGCGGAGTTTTTTTTGAGTTTTTGTACATGGCGAAATGGCTTGAGTACGTCTTTGTTTATCTGCTGCTTTTCTTGTTCGCCGGTGACAGCGTCGCGCTTGGTCTCGCTTTGGGCGTCGGAGTTTTTTTGTTGGTGAATTTGGTCGACAACTCCACCGCGAGGGTGAGGATAGACCATTTGATAAAAATCGTTTTGAGCGTCGGTCTAACTCTTGGCGTCTTAAATCTAATAGGACTCTCTTATGTTTGATTTAAAAAAATACAGAAAAAAATCACCTTGGATACTGCACTACAACGCGGGAAGTTGCAACGGATGCGACATCGAAATTTTGGCGGCTCTTGGACCAAAATACGACCTCGAGAGGTTCGGAGTCGTAAACACGGGCAACCCGAAACAGTCCGACGTGTTTTTAGTTACGGGTCCAGTGACCTTTAGAAGCAGAGAGCGACTCGTCGAGCTTTATACGCAAATGCCGGAGCCAAAGGTAGTCATCGCGTTTGGAAGCTGCACCTGCACGGGCGGCGTTTTTCGCGACATGTACAACGTCGAAGACGGGATAGACAGATACATTCCCGTGGACGTTTACGTCCCAGGATGCGCGGCTTCTCCCGAGCTTCTCATCGACGGCGTCGTAAAGGCGCTGGAGATTTTGGAGCGAAAAACAAAAGAGATGGAGAAGCCGTTTAAACTTTTCAAAGAGGCGACGACGCGAGACGGAATCACAAACAGAAGAAACATGGCGTTAAAAGTGGGAGAAAAAGATGAAGAAGATTAAAGTGACGCTCGACATAGTCTCAGAAGAGATACGAATTTTTTACGATTATAAAAAATGGCATTTTTTGACCATAAACGGCGTGGCGCTTGAGGGCGACAGACTCGAAGTTCAATGGATATTTTCCAGATACGAGACCATGGACGAGATAGTCATGTTTTACGCGGAGTGCGCTTACAAAGACGTCATTCCCTCCATCGTCGATACGATTCCCTCGGCGATTATTTCGCAAAGAGAACTTGTGGACATGTTCGGGGTGGAAGTGGAGGGAAGCGAAAAAGGGCTTTATCTCGACGCAGACTCCACGCAAAGCCCTTTGAGCGGGTGTTCGATATGAAAAAAACAATCAACATACCGCTAGGCTCGCAACACATCTCGCTACTCGAACCTGTTCGCTTTAAGTTCGAGTGCGAAAACGAAAAGATAGTCGGCGTCGATTCCGACGTCGGATTCGTTCATCGCGGGGTTGAGAAGGCTTGCACGACGAGGTTCAAATACGACGCAGTCGGTTACGTGGTCGCGAGAGTTTGCGGGCTTTGCGCCATAACGCATTCGCTCTCCTACACGGTCGCCATTGAGAAGCTTTTGAACGTCGAAGTGACGAGAAAAGCGAAGTACCTCAGAATCTTGCTTCTGGAACTCGACCGCGTCCACTCCCACATGCTTTGTCTCTCCCACACCTGCGAAAGCGCGGGGTTTGAAGCGATGTTCATGAGAATCATGGGCGACAGGGAACTCATCATGGAGATACAAGAGCTCGTGACCGGCAACAGAATCCAGTTCGATTTCATTAGCGTCGGGGGAGTAAACAGAGACGTAAACCATGAAGTGGCGAAAAAAATACTAAACAATTTAGACGCTCTAAAAGAAAAAGTTTTAGGTTACATGGACGAGTTCACGAACAACTGGAGTCTCTCTTTGAAGTTTAAAGGAGTGGGGAAACTCACTCTCGACGACGCTTATAGGTTCAACGCCATCGGACCTTTGGCTCGCGCCTCGGGTTTGAAAATCGACGTGCGCAACGAGATAGAGTATCTTCCATACGGCGAGATAGGATATAAAATGCAAACCCATAGCGATGGCGACATCAACGCGAGAAATATCGTAAGACTCCAAGAGGCGCTCAACTCCATCGAGATGTGCGCCAATATTTTGGCCGGCGTTCCAGAGGGCGAAATAGTCGTAAAATCAAAAGGCAAACCAAACGGGGAAAGTCTTGTGCGGTTTGAAGCTCCAAGGGGGGAACTCATGTACTACGTAAAGGGAAACGCAACGGCCATGTTGGATAGAGTGCGCATTAAAACGCCGACTTTCTCTTGCATACCCGCGTTTTCACATGTTTTTTTGGGCTCGAACTACGCGGACGCTGCGGCGATTTTGGCGTCTTTCGATCCTTGCCTTTCGTGCACGGCGAAGTAGGGAGGCTAAAATGTTCAGCTCACTTCTCAAAGCGTTCGCGAATCTTTTTAAAAAGCCGCAAACCATAGAGTATCCCCTGACGCCTATAGAAAAAGACAAGGAGTACAGAGGTCTGATAGAGTATGGTGAAGAGTCGTGTATATACTGCCTAAAATGCGAAAAAGTTTGTCCTCCGGGAGCCATTTTGTTCATAAAAACGGACAATCCCTCGGTGAACGAAAAGAACAAAAAATCTCTTCTTTACAATTACAATCCTTATCTTTGCATCTACTGCGGAGAGTGCGTGAGAGCCTGCCCAAAACCGCACGAAGCTCTTTGGCAAAGCAACGTAAAACCTTCCATCGCCATCAAAAGCGACAACGTAAACTCTAGTTGGTTTGAGCTTGAGAAGTTGCATAAGAAGGTTTAAATTTGTTTGATCGTCAGCATAACTCCATCCCAGAATTTTATACGCGCTTTTATCGCCACAATCGCGGCTTCTTCCGCTTCGGCGATTTTCTCCGCGTCGTCTTCACATAAAAGTTCGAGCATGCGAAGAGACATAGGTCCGTGAAAATCGCCGTCTAAAAGTATGTGACGATCCAAATAGTAGTGAAACACTTCCGCTTGGTCTCGAGATACGCTCATTTTCTCAAGAAGGGCGCGAAACATTTGAGGAATGATATGCTCTCTACCTAGAGCGAACGCCGCGGCGACTACATGAGGCTTATCGCTATTTATAAAACCAAAGGTGGTTTTCATAAACTCTTTTGCTGGTTGAGGGACGTCAACGGTCTCCATGGCTTTTTCTACCGAACTTGAGGTAACTTCGGATATAAACTCGCGTATAAGTTTAGAGCTTCCCTCTTTCACTTCTTCCATAGCCGAAGCGTAAAGATTAAAATGGCTTGTGTAAGTTGGCGTTCCATCTTCTAGGGGAATTCCCTCGTCAGACTCCTCTTCGAGCACGATGTCGTTTATAAAACGCTGAACATGCGCGTCGCCATGAGGAAGCCAAGGCGCTCCCGCTGGCGCTATTACGTTTTGCAAATACTTAACAAGCGACATAAAATCCCATACTGAAAATATGTGCCGTTGCATAAAAAGCGTTAAGTCGTCCATTGTTTTAACTTCTGAGTATATGGGATGCGAAGCGAGTTCTTGTCGTAATATTTTAATATTTTCAAGTGGAAAAGTTGTCATATTGAGAATTGCCTTTTTTTGAGATTTTAGCGAAAATAGATAAATTTAAAATATGGGCAAACGTTTTTTGCTAGAACGAAACTTGCATTTTATTTTCTAAACAACTCCAAAGGAGTGTCAAGATGGTAAACAGAGCCAAAATAAAAGAACTTATGAACGAGAGCGCTTGTTCTCACTCCAAAGATAAAAAACCGGGAGAGGGTTGCGACATGCCAAAGCCAGGGATGGCGGCGGGGGGTTGCGCTTTCGACGGCGCGCAGATTTCGCTTTTTCCTTACGCCGACGCCGTGCATTTGGTTCATGGACCTCAAACTTGTTTAGGCGCTTCGTGGGAAACGCGAGAGACGCTTAGTTCTTACGAGGGTCGCGACCACACCAGCATGGGCTTTACGACGGGAATTACCGTAAACGACGTCATTTTTGGCGGAGACAAACGCCTTGCGGATTCCATTGATTACATTATGCAAAACTATAAACCCGAAGCCATTTTCGTCTACTCGACTTGCGTGACCGCGATGGTGGGCGACGACATCGATATGACTTGCAAACTAGGAAGCCAAAAACATGGAGTTCCAGTCGTGCCGGTTCACGCTCCGGGTTTTGTGGGTGGGAAAAATCTTGGTTCGCGTATCGCTGGTGAAGCAGTGCTAGAACATCTTATCGGTACAAAAGAGCCAGAACTTTTGACGCCTTACGATATAAATCTTATAGGCGACTATAATGTGACTGGTGACATGTGGCAGTATCTACCCTTGTTTGAAAAGATTGGTATTAGAGTTTTGAGCTCCATGAGCGGGGATGGTCGAGTCGGCGATATACGAGGCGCTCATCGTGCAAAGTTAAATGTCATTGTCTGTGCCAAATCTCTTATAACGCTCTGCCGTAAGATGCAAGAAGAGTACGATATAGCTTGGATTTCCGTCTCTTTTTACGGTCAGCGCGACACGAGTTTCGCCATTCGCGAGATTGTAAAAGCTCTAGGCGATGCTGATCTGATGGCAAAAGCCGAAGCGGTTATAGCCGAGGAAGAAGCGAAACTTCAAGAGAAGTTACTTCCATACCAAAAACTTTTCGCCGGCAAGAAAGCGGTTTTAAACACAGGCGGAAACAAAGCTTGGTCGATAGCGTCGGGTCTGCAAGATTTGGGCATAGAAGTGGTCGCCACTTCCATAAAAAAATCTACCGCGGACGACGTTGAAAAAGCGAGAGAGTATCTAGGCGAGAGCGGCGTTCTTATGAAATCTCCCGCTTCGGAACAATCAAAAGTCATAGACGAGCGAGGCGCTCACATTTTACTCGCAGGGGGGAGAAGCCTTTACACCGCCATAAAGAAAAAAATCTCCTTCATAGACGTAAACCAAGAGAAAAAAGTGAGTTACGGCGGGTACGACGGACTTTTAAATTTGGCGGAAGATTTGAAGTACGCGTTTGCAAATCCAGTCTTTGCCAACGTCTCTAAAAAAGCTCCATGGGAAGTGGCGTGATGGAGTCTCAAAAAATAGAATTAAGCAAACGCGAGCATAAACCTTTACAAGTAAATCCTATAAAACACTCGCAACCCATGGGCGCGGCGTTGGCGTTTATGGGCATACGAAACTGCATGCCTCTTATGCATGCTTCGCAAGGCTGCGCGTCTTACACGAAAGTGTTTTACACTCGTCACTTCAACGAACCCATCGCGATGTACAACACTTCCGTCAGCGACATAACCGCCATCCTCGACGGCGGCGACTATTCGATTTTGATGGCTATTGAAAACATTACGAAAAAAAACAAAACGCTCAAACCCGAGATTATCGGTCTGCACACGACGGGACTTACCGAAACCAAAGGCGACGATGTTCGCAGCGTCGGAACTCACATAGAGATTCCATACTGTTACGTAAACACTCCCGATTACGAGGGCGGAATGGAGAGCGGTTGGGCGCTGACCGCCAAAGCTCTCATCGTTCAGCATACGAAGGCCGCTACGGAGATTAAGCCAAACAAACTTCTTTTGTTGCCACATGTCAGCATGCAACCCATCGAGGTTGAAAAGATAAAAGAGTTTTGTGAAGGTTGTGGGTTTGAAACGCTGGCGCTTCCCGATTTGTCCACCTCTTTGGATGGTTATCTCAGCGAAGGTCAAGGCAAACTTGGAACGGGAGCCATTGGCGTAGACGACATTGCGGAGCTGGCAAATTCAGCTACGGTCGTTACCATTGGAACGTCTATGATAATGGCCGCAAACGCGCTGCTACAAAAAAATGACAAAATAAATCACATCCATTTTAACCATTTGATGGGTCTGGAAAATAACGACAATTTTGTAGCCCAGTTGATGAAAATAGGACAAAATGAGCCAAAGTCATCAGTCAAACGTTGGAGAGGCAGACTTCAAGACGCGATGCTCGACGCCCATTTCCTCATAGGTTCGTCCCATTTCGTCATCACTGGAGAGCCTGACATGTGCGTGGGCATGTGTGAGCTGCTTCAAAGCGTTGGAGGTACGATAGACGCGCTAATCGCGACGAATTACTCGCCTGTTTTAGAGACCATAAAGGCGCAAAACGTCTTTGTTGGCGATTTGGAAGACGCCGTAACTCATTTTGAAAAAGCTGATCTGGTGATTAGTAATTTTCATGCGGAACGATTATTGCACTCACAAGAGAAACATACGGCTTTAACGCTAAGAGGGTTTCCAAATTATGAAGAGTTGGGCAACCAACTAAAAAACGATCAACTTTACGAGGGAAGCGCGCAGTTCCTTTTTGAAGTTGCAAACGCGCTGCGTCATGTAAAACATGGACGCTAAAAATTTATAATAAAGGTAGTTTGTAATGAGTGAATCAACAAAAATAACGGTAGAGAGTACGGATAGTTTAGAAAACGCCATCAAAGTGGCGTTCGCTTCTAAGGATATGGAGACCATAAACGCCCACTTTGGCGGAGCGAAAGAGTTTGTGGTTTATGACGTTTCCAAAGACGCTTTTAAACTCAGCGGAGTGGTTAAAACAGACGATTCCAATTTTAACGGCGACGATAAAACGGACTTTAAAGTAAAAGCGCTCGCTGGAGTGAACATCATGTATTGCGAATCCATTGGCGGAACCGCCGCCGCTAAAGTGATTCGTGGCGGGATTAATCCAATGAAAGTGAACGAACCTCGTAAAATAGAAGACGTTTTAAAAGAATTGGTAATTATGATAAACGACAACCCTCCACCGTGGGTGAAAAAGATTATGAACATACAAACTACGGAGGATCCACGCCTAGAGCGTTGGACGGCGGAATAAACGAGTAAAATAAAAAAGCGACTAGTTGCGCGTACTTAACAAATTAAGGAATTAAGATGAGCGAAATAAATAAAGAAAATAGTCCATTTACGCAGGAGTTGATTCGTCAACTAAGAGCGATCGATCAGTTTGGAAACTGGGCAAAGTTGAGTGATGAAGAGGTTTTGACTAAGATATACGTCAAAACGAAAGAGGACTTAAAAAAGATACCGATTATAGCGGACATCGACGAGATGCTCATAGGTCAAATCAAGATGATATTCAAAGCGGTGGCTCTTCAATTTGAGCGCCAAACTGGCGTGATGTGCAACGTCGTGATGGAGATGAGCCACGAGGGTTTTGGCCGCTGCATCGTGATAGCGGGTCGCATCGTTTTAGTGGACAAATACTTTAAAGACGCGCATAGATTTAGTTTTAGAACTGTGGAAAAACTCTTTGAAGAGGGAGACAAATACCTAGCAAGCGCGTTTACGACGTACGATCAATATAAACCGTGCAAAGGAGAGGAGTAAATGTCAAGCGTCGGAATATTTGTTGGAAGCAGTAGTGGAATAACTCAAAAAGCCGCTGAGAAGTTAGAAGAGTTGTTTGAGGGTTGCGAGTTAATCAATATGGAAGAAGATTACGACGGTCTTGATCAATTTGACGACTTTGACGTTTTACTCATAGGTTCTTCAACATGGGGTCAAGGCGATCCTCAACGCGATTGGGTGGATCCACTTTTCGAGTTGACGAACGAGGAGCCTGATTTTAGCGGCAAGAAAGTCGCTTTTTTTGGCGCGGGGGATCAAAAGAGCCATCCAGAAGAGTTTGTAAGCGCTTTGGGAAAAATGAAAGATCTCTTTAGTAAATTAGGCGCGGATACAGAGTTTGGCAAGTGGCCAACCGATGGTTATAGCTATAAATACTCATATGCGGAGAGTGATGGCGCGTTTTGCGGACTAGCGATAGACGATATAAATCAAGAAGATTTAACAGAGCGACGTTTAGTCTCTTGGGCTTCTCAAATCAAGTCTGAAATGAGTTTGTAAGAATGGTAATTGCACTAACGAGTGTATAGAGATTTTAAAAAAGGGATCGGATATGAGTAGATACGAAGAATTTAAAATACTAACGGACGCAGAGGATTATTTTGACTTTTTTGACCTTGAATATGACGAACGCACCGTTTACGTCAAACGTTTTCACATACTAAAAAAATATGGCGAGATGATAGCCAAAGGTGAAGAGCAGATGATTGGAGATGAAGAAAAGCTTCTTGAATTTTATAAATTCGCCCTTGTCAGCGTCTATAAAAATTTCGAAAATGGATATTCGCCGTCCGCGGCCGACGTATGGTCCGTCTACGACAACCCTAGCGCTTGCGGAAGTTGTTCGACTTCGACTAGCTGCAACGACGTCGAGGAGGTGACCAATGGAACTCACGCATGCGCAAGCCAGCCAAGTCTCAGCTTCAACTAAGGACGAGATACTTCCGACGTTTTATTTAGGACAACGCGTACGTATGACCAAACCCATACGCAACGACGGGTCAAATCCTTTTAACGAACCAAACGAGATTTTGGTTCCAGCCGGAGCCGAAGGTTACGTTCATCGAATCGGCGATTGGCTTCAGGTCATTCGCATCTACGAAGTTCACTTTATAGAACAGGGCGACACTTACGGGTGTAGAGAAGCCGAACTCGAAGCCATCGACGACCTTGACGGTTATGACGAAGTCGAAGAAGAACTTCGTTGGCTAAGAGAGCATCGCGCCGAAAAAGCCGCTAAAGAAGCCGCGGCGTCGCAATCTCAAAAAGAGGAGAATTAAAAAGCTTTTTGTGAATTGACAATCGTTTAAACGCGAACCATAAGCGTTTAATCGTGATGAAATAAAGGAGATAAAATGGTAAATGTTATTTTTTGCGGTTTCGGCGAAGAAATGGACAAACGCGTAGTGGCCAAACAAGGCGATCTACTTTTGCGTGTTGCCCACAACAACGGTATAGTTATTCCAAATGAATGTAAAGATGGGTTATGTGGTAGTTGCGCGGTTAAAGTTGAAGAACTTGATGGCGAACTTATCGACACTGGCTTTAAAAGCGAAGTGGATCCCGACGCATGGGACAAAGATAAATACACGACGTACATGGATGACAAAGAGCTTAACACTCTTATTGAAATGGGAGCTATCACTAAAAAAGAAGCTGAGTCCGCGCAACAATACGTTCAACAAACGCCAGTGAGACTCGCTTGTCAATGCGTCATAAAAGGCTCACTGCTTGTTAAACCATTTGAAAACTAACTCTAAGGATAAATAATGACAACACGTGTAGAAATTGTAAACGACTTTTTAGCTTTAAACGTAAAACCCGGCAAAACGATTCAAGACATCGTAGAGGCTTCGGGAAGCGCTCTTCCTTTTGGTTGTAGAGACGGCGAGTGCGGCACTTGCGTCGTTACCATCGAATCAGGAATGGAATTTTTAAGCGACATGACTGAAAAAGAAAAAACAGTTATGAAAATGTTAAACGAGCCTAGTCAAAAAGCGCGTTTATCATGTCAAATGAAAATCGTTCAACCAAACGGTTTAATTCGTATAAAATACTAAAATCCAAATTTGTGTTAATTCGGGTATTTGACCCGATTAACACAGACGTATGCCCCTTTATACAAGAATTTCAAAAGTTAATAATTTATTTATTTCGCTTCTCTTTTATTCTTATCATCAG
>ERZ889078.272-NODE-272-length-47464-cov-10.297306_pt1 | contig 47464 bp, 43 predicted proteins | sample MGYA00521266_ERZ889078 | MGnify/ENA primary metagenome ERZ889078 (study PRJEB32303, sample SAMEA104408618) | aquatic metagenome | biome: Brackish water; feature: Pelagic; material: water | place: Baltic Sea | collected 2014-06-16T06:34:00 | depth 76,534 m ... | reverse complement strand
ACCTACTACACAAAAAACAGCTTTTGTAGTAAGGTAGTTAGTGTAGATAGCTACTACTTTGAAAAAGAAAAAAATATGAATATCATAGAAGCAAAGAAAACGCATTTGATGGACTATCTATTTGCAAATGGACATAATCCCGTAAAAATCAGTCGTGGAAGCGCTTGGTTCCTGAGCCCCATGCGTCAGGAGAAAGAACCAAGCTTTAAGGTTCATCTGTTCAAAAACATCTGGTATGATTTCGGGATAGGCGAAGGGGGCAATCTTATTGACCTGGTCATGAAGCTCAAACGTGTCAACTTGCCTGATGCCGTGGAACTGATTAGTCAGAACCCCTATGCCTTAAGGGAGCAATATGCCGAACTTTCAGACGAACCAGGGCGGATCATGATCAACCGTATTCAGCCTTTGGCAAATCCCGCTTTGATTCAATACCTGCAATCCAGGAGGGTATCGCTTCGTTTCTGTCATAAATTTCTGAAAGAGGCTTATTATACTGTTCATGGCAAACAGTACTTTGCAATTGCTTTTGAAAATAATCTGGGCGGTCACGAATTACGGAACGCTTACTTCAAAACAGGTTCCAGTCCAAAATTCGTTACCACAATACCTGGTATAGATTCTGAGAGAGTCAATGTCTTTGAAGGATTTATGGATTTTTTATCTTGCTGCACGTATTACAACAGGATCCCAACCTCCAAAACAATCGTGCTTAACTCATTATCATTTTTACCCAGGATCGAATCCACGTTAAAGAATGCAATTGCAATAAACCTGTTTCTGGATAATGATCCGGCCGGCAGGACAGCGACCTATAAAATCAATAAGAAATTCAAGGTAGTCAAAGATTGGGCTCCGATCATCTATCCTGATCACAAAGACTTCAATGAATTTTTGATGAAGTGAATAATCCTCTGAAATAAGCATTGCCAGTCACAAGGGGATCATTCTGATCCCAGGTTAATGCTCAAGTGCCTCCTCTGCTTTCAATGGAATGCCTCAATACCTAAGGGGAGCAGCGCACCGGCTGAGATTCCGGCGCAAAAATCCCAAGATGTATTTATATATACCCATTTCATATATCCTTAGAAACGGAATAAGTGCAATTGCATTTTTCGACAGGGCGTGGCGGGGACTTCGTCGAGTCTGCTGGAATATTTTTAGGCTTAACAAACCTTAAAATATTCATGCAGAACGGGATACCCTCTTTTTCGCTGGAATATCGAAAATGTCGGTTCTTTTTTTGGAGCGCCAAAAAAAGAATCAAAAAAAGCGCCAGGGTTCTTAACTAACTGAACTTCTGTTTCTTTAGGCAAAGAAAACGAAGCAAAAAGAAAGCAATTGCAGGCGGTGGTCTTAAGTTGTGGGTCCTTTCTTTGGAAGGTATTAGGCATTAAGAAATGAAAGCTCGTGACATCATCTCTTGTTCCTGCCTGGGAATCCCTACCTTTTCAGCGATACGCTCCCAGTTCTGAACTTCTTTTTTCACTTTTTCAATGATTTCCACAGCATTTTTGTCGGATAGCCGGAAAAAAGATCGGACCTCCATGGCAACCTCCAGGTCAAGGGAATTATCATTCAATGAGATATTCAACGTCAGCCCATTACCCGATGGATTAGGATTCATATCGTATGCAGGTGAAAGCTTCCAGCCTCCTTCAGAAAGTATAAATCCATGATTCCGAAGATGATCATCTGTATTCCTGACACAGATGCTAAAAACTATTCTTCGCCAAATCTCTTCAAGATCCCTGTTTACGTCTGCTCCGTGTTGTATCAGGAACTCTGGAAACTCCAGGTAACTGGCTCCGTCTTTGAAATCTGTCCCGTCAGTGTAACCCAGTAAGGTCATTGCAGAAGCAAAATGTATTCGCTCCCTTGTTGGTGTTCTGTCAAATCGCTTGGTTAAAAATGTATGACCTTTTCCGGAAAATTTTTCAGCAGTCGATTCTGGAACGGACAGACCGGAACGCTTCGCTAGTTCCCAAACAACCATCTCCCATCCGCCTGTGTCGGTAAGATCGCTCCTACTCGGGAATTTAGCTATCCAAAGTTGATTCGTCACATCAGATACATTGGCTTTGGGTCTTGCTCCGCCAATGGAAGATCCGGGAGCTAACAGAAGGTTCAACCATGCGGAATATCTCGAATCTTCTATAGAGTCATCCCTTTCAAGCTGTAGACTTGCTTCCTCAAGTTCCCGTAACCTGGTCATGGGAGGAATTGACAATGCACTATCATCATTGAGAAACGGGCCGGAATCCTCAAGTTTAAATCGTAAGCCTCCCATCCGAAGAATATCGTGCACTCCAAGCAAATAGTCCGATTCCTGAAGAGGTTTCGGTTTTCTGCCTTCCTTTCTTGCCATGTACGCTTGACTCCTGTTCAGCAACAAGCGTCCCCAGCGATCTGGAGATGAATCAAGGAAAAGACCGAAATTTGTCTTTTCCACACCTGGATATTGTGGCCCTGATAACAGTCTCAGATCAGGATCCAGCAAATGATATCTTCCCGAGTCAATCCATTCCTTGTTATATTCAAAAGAGAAAACTTCCTTTCCTCTTACAGATTCGCACTGCAGGGTACCTATTTTAATGGGTCCATCAAGCCCTTTCCAGTTGGCGAATACCAGGATGTCTTTCTGCGCCATTGCTATTCCTCCTTCTTTTTCGACCTTTTAGGAGCCCGTGATTTGACCATCAGTTTGGCGTCCTGAAGTTTTCTGCCCAGCAGATCATCACTTGCAACTTTAAGTAGGTCCTTTTCAAGTCCTAATACTAAAAGTACCTGAAGATAAGCTCCTATACTGACACCCGACAGGCCTTTTTCAACTGAAATAACAGTTTGCCGGCTCAGGTTTGCTCTTTCTGCAACCTGCATAGTACTAAGTTTACGACGCAGCCGGGCCAGTTTCATGTTTTCCCCCAGTTCAGTTAGGATTTGCTGGACGCGTGGCAGCAAAACAATCTTTCTTCGTTCCATAATGCCTATAATATTTGACAAATATAGCACATTATACCTATAATAATTAACATTATGATTAAAATTATTATTGACAAACAACTATATATCCTGGGATTATAAAAAACCCTTTGGCCACCGCACGGTTTAGCTCGAAATTTTCTGACAAAGTTACCTGCGAATATTCGTCCCGCTTAGCGGAACTTAAAACTGTCAAGGGCGACCTCCTTTTAGGAACCGTCTCTCGTTGAGTTCTTTCATTCCGTTGCAGGTGGAATGACCCTAACCCGTTGACATTATTTAGTATTCTCGGTGGATGCCGTTGGCGTAAAAAATTTCATTTCTAACCTTAAAACACACGCCAGATGAAAGCTTTAGCACAAATGACCCTCCAGCAGTCAATCGAAGACATTTTTATCCAGGAGCTGGATCAGATTTACTACCCTGGTTACACTGAAGACCTCATTGCCTCCGATCCCGGTAAGTTCGATTGGGAACTGAAAGAGTTCCAGGGGCAATTCTCCATAAGGCATTAATTGCCTCCAACCAGGCAGGCGGTTCCGATGAATCGGAACTGCCTGCTTTTTTTATGGTCGCTGATTCACTTGAGAAAAAATATTAATTAAAATGAATAATTTTAACTAATATATTATTATATTTGTTGGATAAAAACAACATTAAGTACTTTTTAGATTGTTAATGATGGATATAAACAACAAAGATTGGTACGCAATGAGTGATGATGCCATGATAAAAACAATCGGAGCATTTATTAAACATCATCGTGTGGTTCAAAATAGAACACAGCAAGAAGTGGCAAATGATGCCGGGATTAATCGATCAACGTTAAGCCTATTGGAGAATGGCGATATTGTGAATATATCTACGTTAGTTCAGGTATTCCGTGCCTTGGGTTTGTTACGAATTATGGATGTATTCACAATTGAGACCCAGGTAAGCCCGCTTAAACTAGCAAAGTTGGAGGAACAGAGGAGAAAAAGAGCGAGCAATAAAAGAAACAACGAAAAACCTGAAAGTGATTGGTAATGGTAACAACTGCATTTGTAAATATATGGGGAATAAGGGTCGGAGCAATAGCTTGGGATAGTAACACCCGATTAGGTAGTTTTGAATTTGACCCTTCATTTAAAACGAAATCCATTGATCTGGCTCCAATCAAAATGTCTATTGATTCTGACAGAACTATTTTTTCATTTCCGGAATTAAGAAATAGTTCCACATTCAACGGCTTACCTGGACTGCTGGCAGATTCATTGCCTGATAACTATGGAAATACACTGATTGATGTTTGGTTAGCTCAACAAGGAAGACCTCCGGATTCCATGAACCCGGTCGAAAAATTATGTTTTATAGGATCTCGGGGGATGGGGGCATTAGAGTTTGAACCTGCCAAATTTAAAAAAGCTAAGCATACATTTAGTGTTGATATTGATGAATTGGTTGATTTGGCACAGCAAATCCTGCATGAACGAGTGGGTTTTCATGCCAATCTGAATGTTGATGAGAAAAGAGCAATGCAGGATATCCTTAAAATAGGTACTTCTGCAGGAGGCATGAGAGCTAAGGCAATCATAGCATATAACGAAAAAACCGGGGAGGTAAGATCGGGCCAAACCCGCGTGCCCTCAGGGTTTGAACATTGGCTGATAAAACTTGACGGCGTCAATGATTCAACGCTGGGGTACCCCAAAGGTTATGGTAGAATTGAAATGGCCTATCACATGATGGCCGTTGATTGTGGCATTGAGATGATGGAGTGTCGGCTTTTTGAGGAAGGTGACAGAGCTCATTTTATGACCAAAAGGTTTGACAGGGAAGGATCTGAGACGAAGCATCATATCCAGACATTGTGTGCAATGCAACACTTTGATTATCATGATGTTTTAAGTTATAGTTATGAGCAGCTGTTCCAAACAATGAGAATATTGAGATTACCCCATCCCCAGGCGGAACAAATGTTCAGGAGGATGGTGTTCAATATTTTTGGGTATAATTGTGATGATCACACAAAAAATTTCTCATTTAGACTAAAAGAAGGAAAAGCATGGGAGTTATCTCCGGCCTATGATATAACCTGGTCATTCGATCCATCCAGCCAATGGGTGAATCAGCATGCATTAAGCATTAATGGGAAAAGAAGGAACATTACAACAGATGACATGCTCGCAATTGCAAAATCCATTCGGGTTAAAAATGGCAAAGAAATTATAAGCCAAATACGCGATATCATTGATAAATGGCCCTCCTATGCCAAACAAACCGGTGTTTCATCAAAAAAGACCCATGAACTATATTCAGTGCTGAAATCCTGATCACTGAGGATCATCGGTTGAAAATCTCACCCCTTTCTGTCCAGTTTGCCGTAAATGGAAATTCACAAAGGTATGCTTGTGAAAATATTTTTCACTAAGCACGACCTCCTTCCGGAATTGTCGCCTTCCAGGTTCATTCAGATTTTTCCTCCGGAATAATCATGACCTGAATGCTTGTTTAAAATTTTCACTTCCCATGTTTGGCCGGGTAAATTTCATTTACTCACCGCGGCCAACAGCTGCTTAACATTATCAAGCTATGAGAAAACCGATCATGAATCCGGACCTTGCCAAAGAAAACAGCAAACACTATGAAAACAGAATCCCTATGCGCTTCTGGGCAGAGGATGACATTCCAAGCCAGAAACTCCTGCTTAAAGGTAACAGTAGCCTTTCTGATGCTGAACTCTTAAGTATCATCATTGGCTCGGGTGTTTCCGGGGAAAACTCCCTGGAGATTGCCATGAAAACACTCTCGACGTGCCAAAACAACCTTTCCGAATTCTGGAAGTTCAGCGTTTCAGATCTTCAGAAGATCAAAGGCATCGGCCAGAAACGTGCCGTGAAGATCGCTGCCATGTTTGCACTGGCTCGCCGGCGAAATGAGTCAGAAGTGATCTTTAAAAAGAAGATCTCAAAAAGCCAGGATGCCTTTGAAATCTTCCATTCCCTCATTGGCGACCTTCCCTATGAAGAATTCTGGATCCTGTTGCTGAACAGGGGAAACAGGATTGTTAAGAAAGTGAAGATCTCCGAAGGCGGGATCTCCGGGACCGTCGTGGATCCTAAGAAGATCTTCCAGATTTGTTTGGAACAGCATGCTACCAGCATCATCCTGGGGCATAACCATCCCAGTGGCAACACAATGCCCAGTGATGCCGATACTAAGATTACCAAGAAGATCAAGGATTGCGGCATTCTGCTGGATGTTGCCGTATTGGATCACATTATCGTCGGAGAGGACCGGTACTATTCGTACGCAGATGAGGGTAGCCTTTAGATGCAGGTCACTTGATCAACGAATGTTATTTCAAAACATAAAAATATTTGCCTCAAAGCAATAATATTCATTTATAAGTGTTATATTTGCAAATATTTTACATAATAGCCTTATAAAATGGTATTAGAGATTCGTTTAAGCAACTTTTTCTCTATAAAAGATGAAGTTGTTATGGATTTCAGGGCTGCTAACCTGAAATCTCACAATGTTAAGGCTCTGAAGGATAATTTATTCGAATTCGATAAATCATCCGTACTTAAAACAATAACGATCTATGGCGCTAATGCTTCTGGCAAGAGCAATGTCATCAAGGCGATTCGCTTTTGTCATTCGCTTGTCATGGAATCCCATATGCATAACGAAAATACCGTTTACAATTTCCAACCGTTCAAATTCGACAACTTCGAGAACAAGCCCAGCTCCTACTCTATCCGATTTGTGATGAACGGCATTGAATATGTATATGCTTTCTCCCTGACCAGAAATAAGATTCTTTCTGAAAGCCTTCATTTTTACCCGAAAGGCAGAGTCAAAGAAATCTTTTTCCGGGATGAGAGGAAGGGAAAAACTAAAAAGGAGAAGTATTCTTTTGGAGATCAGATCAAACGTCCTCTTGATGTTGCTGAGAATACTTCAGAAAAGAGTCTGTTCATCTCCAGGGCAAGTCAAATGGACAGGGAGATCGCAAAAGAAGTCTTTACTTATTTTTACCGATCATTTATTCTTGAGTATCTGCTTTTCGGGGTTTCAGCCATTGAAAACCTGTCCTCGAAACATAAGGAACAACTGGTAGAAACTCTTAAAATTGCGGACAGTGACATCGTGGATGTGAAAATCAAAACGTTGAAACGGCTAGGGAAGAATTTTAATGCTGACCTTTCGACGCTCACAATGACCGTGGAAGATGTTGTTCAGAATGCCCTTGAAATCAGGACCTATCACAGACATGCCCCTGGAGTTGCCTTTGATTTTTTGAGGGAAGAGTCGCAGGGTACCATAAAGCTGTTTTTCATCATGCTTACCATCCTCGATGTCATCAATAATGACAAAGTCTTATTGATTGACGAGATTGAGGACAGTTTGCATCCTAAAATCATTGAATACATATTCAACCTGTTCAAAACAGGAAAGACTGCCCAACTAATTTGTACGACCCACAACACCCGTTTCCTGGATCTGAAAAAGTTCAGGAAAGACCAGATCTATTTCACAAACAAGAAGTCTGACGGATCGACTGATCTGTATTCTCTCTATGATTATAGCGACTTTCGTGATACGATGGATCTTGAGAAAGCCTATATGCAGGGCCGGTTTGACGCGATCCCTTTTATCGATGACTCAGATGTCAAATTAAAAGCCTTGTTGAATGAGTAGAAAGCGAGCGGCATCAAGAGGAAAAAAGATAAATCCGAATTTTTGGGTCTTCTGTGAGGGTGAAACAGAAGAGGCTTATGTCTCGTATCTGCGTTCTCGTTACAGGATACCGATTACTATTGTTCCGAAGATTGTCGGAAACAGAATAACAGAAAGGTTCATCAAAAGCTATAAGAAAGGGAAACCGATTCATGAAAAGGATAGAGATTTTTTAATGTATGATGCTGATATTCCTACTCTTCTGGAGCAATTAAGATCAATAAAAACTGCCACTCTCCTCGTCTCCCTACCATCAATTGAGCTTTGGTTCTTATTGCATTATAAGAATCATACATCAGAAATAACTACAAAGGAATGCATCAATGAACTGTGTAATCGAAACAGGAATAGCTATCAGAAAGGAGTAATCGACTCCAAACTTGAAGCAAGACTTTCCGGTCATGTGGCGGAAGCATGTAAAAGAGCAAATTCTCTGACCTTGTTCCAGAATCCCTTTTCGAATTTAAATCTCCTCATCAAAGTTTTAGATGAAATCAAGGAATTAACAAAATAATCTTCAGTAAGACAAAGACTTATATATATTTTTGATTGATCTTATTTATGAGTGAAAAGAAATTTCTTCTTGATTTTGAGATTGAAGCCGAGGGATGCTTATGCGAAGGTCTGGGGACGATTAAGACAAAGCATCCTGAAGATTTGTATGAGGTACAAATAACAAATCTGCAGGTTCAACCTGGAGTTGACAGACCTCTTCTTTCTCTTCAAATTATCCTTCCAGGGGAGGACATTAATTCTGTAGAGGAAATAGGCATTCAAACTGCAAAAGAATACTTGACATACCTTTCCTTTGTGACCAACATGAGTTTTAAGATTCATAAATTAATTAGAATTGTTGACTGGACAAAAGGTCTTACTCAAAGGGAATGTATCCAGCTAAATCTATTTCCTGGCTCTGAACTGCCTCATGCTATAATCGAGGAAAAACATATCCATTCGATTGAAAAACTACAGCAGGTAAAGGCATCTCTTCCATTTAAAAGAGCAATGAAATGGTTCTCTAATGGAATCGGTGCCACTTCTCTTGATGATCAATTTCAATATTTCTGGCTTACAATTGAACTACTTTCACAGGTTAACAAAGATTCAAGTAAAGTTAATGATTTATGTCCAAAATGTCATTCTCCTTTATTCTGTCAAGTCTGTGGGGAATATGCCCTACATAAACCATACCCAAAACAATCAATTAAGCAGTTAATAGATGGTATTAAAGCCTTTGATACTGAAGGTTTTTTTGAGGTGTCAAATGAAATTCGTAATGCTATCATGCATGGAGAAGACGTTAATGAATCCTGCATCAAATTAAATGTCGAAATGGCACATATTGTTGACGTTTTAGGTAAGATAACATGGATTGCAATATTAGATTTGTTTAAGTCCGATCTGACAGAAAATTTTGGTGCAGTAAAACTTGATCTGATGAACGTAAATAAATATTCAAACCACATCTTACAGGTTAAGTTAAATTTAGTACTATCATGCCAGGATCCTGATAACCCTAAATTATCTGATCTAGGCAAATTTGATGTTTCCGTTTCCTACCCGGAAAAGAAAAATCATGATAGACGCCATAGAGGGGCTAATTAATCTATTAGACAAAGATTCTATTGTAAGATAGGATTTGCTTGAATCATGTTTTCTAGAAAGGTCTTACTCTTTCAATGCTTTTTTCTTTCCTACCAGGCCAAAAGCAAAAAGCTTGGTAAAAAAGAAGCCCATTCCGGGTAGCTTTTCAGAAAAGCAAGTAAAAGCGGTGAACTCCTTTAGAAAACGTCACCCTTCCGGTTTATTCAGTCTGTCGTATGATTTCTGGAAGATTCCTTTTCTGCGAGTGATTTGATTCTTTCAATCTCTCACCTTTCTTCTACCTGATTGGTTTTTCAAAGCTTCATGTCTTTGTTTTCCGGCCAATTCCTATGCTAAGTTAACAGCCCCTTCCAGGATTAGCTCCTCTCATTCAAGGATTTTCCCGGCATATCCTCACGATGTATCGGTATTCCAGTTCCTCCTTGAGTGTCCCTCCAGGGTCTTGTTCTCACTTGCATATAAATTAACCTTAAAAAACTCAAAGCCATGAAAAAATTTGTAAAAAACTACATCGGAAAAGGAAAGAAAGTAGATGGGCTTGACATCATAAAGCTCAACCTGAAAATCACAGACCTATTAAAGTTCGCTCATAAATACAACGACGAAGATTACATCTCCCTGGAAGTCGCAAAATTGCAGACCCCCGACAACTTCGGCCATGATTACACGGTTTACGTCAACCGCCTGGAAGAAGAACAGGTCAGCGAACCTGCTCCGGCTCCGAAGAAGCAAACCAAAAAATCCAAAACTGCAAAGCAGGAAACCTCCGAAGTGCCCTTCTAAAAGGGTACATCTCCCTTAGAAAGGGCTGGCCAACAGGTCAGCCTTTTTTATGTTTATCCCTAAGTCTGCATTTTTAGGATATCAAGAGGAATCCTCAGGTATTAAAGAGAGTTAAAATCATTTATTATCCAAACTTTCAACTCTTCCGGGATTTTCCTTCTTTATCTCCAGCATTCTCCTTAAAGCAGCATTAGCATAGTTAAATTTGAACGTCCAGTCTTTACAATATTTTCTTGTTTCTGGCTTGATGTAGCGTTCGTATGTATAGGTATATCTGAAATAGGCCTGGGTTTTCCCGTCATACAGCTCAATGTATTCAGAAAGGTCAAACTTTTTATATTCATCCAACAATTCCTTGATTTCTTTTCTTGCCAGTTCTTCGGTTTCCGATGAATAGGGTTTGTCGGTAATGTTTTGGAGTCCTTCAGGTATTTTATAATGTTTCTTTGTCTTAGTTCCTTTCGGGAGTTTGATGCTTTTGATCAGTTCGTCAAATTTTTCTTTCTCAAAGACAAGTGTCGAGTACTTGTCAAGGTTTATTTTCCTTTCTTTCAGTTCCTTGTTTAAAGCGATCAAATCTTTCCTGTTAAAGTAAAGTTCCCGACCCCATTTGAAATAGTTTGTAAATCCTAGCTTTTCAATCAGGAACTTACCCGGGCGATAATGTGCTGTCCGGATAATTTTATCGATCTTATCGTCTGGCACCCATTCACCTCTTTCAATTGACAGTTTCTGAAAATCCTTTGCTGCTTTTAAAATCGCATCCTTCGAAAATCTTTCCGTTGCCGGAAGATCGAAGGTCCCGATTAACTTTGACAGAAGCCTCCTGATCTGCTTGATTTCGTCATAAATTTTCTCTTCCATGTGACGTTGATGGTTAATCCTGTTGAAAATAATGAGTGTTACAACCTGAACCGTTTTTTATTGTCCGTATCACCTTCAAGATGTTCGTCTAAATATTCTCCACCAGTCTTATGTCTGGTCTTCTCAATGAATTCGTCAACCTCCTGCTTCTTGAACAAGATCTTGCCGCCTATTTTGTAATAGGGTAGTTTACTGTATCTAAGCTTCGTTACGGCCGCGGGAGAAATCCCGAGGTGCTGTGCAAGCTGTTTTGATGTAATCCATGCAGTCGCTGATAGGACCGGCGGCTTGTCAATTCTTTGAATCAAACCTTCAAGCTTATGCTCAATCGCTTCCAGTCTTTTGTCTATTGATTCGAATGGGTTATCCATATTGATTTTATTAAGTTTCGACTAAAAAATGAAAAATGTTGGATTCCTCTGTACCACAACAGAATCCCTTACAATATTAAAAAGATTGTGTATGATGATGACTTCTTCAAATCAAAATTGTCTCTTTAAATAATAATCTCCGGGGAACTTTTGTGAAAAGTACCAAAACCCAACCCACTATTACTCAAAATTTGCTGCAAAGGTAAACGCATGAAAATGTTTCTCGCTAAGAGTGACCACCTCCAGGTACCGTCACCCTTCGGGTTCATTCAGATTTTGAAGAAAAAATCAGACCTGAACTCTTGCTTAAAATTTTCACTCCGTTTGTTCCCGGTGGCATAAATTTTTTCTTAAACCCAGGCGAGCCAGATGCCTAAAAAAGTCTGCAGGGCAGCAGCGCAATACAATGTCAAAGATTACCGCACCAGTCCAGAAGCCGTCCAATGGTGGATCATCCAAGGAAGAAGCCGCTGTTTTAGTTGCAGCCACAACGATTCTTGGACCCGAGAAAAGCAAAACCGAAGTGATAAAGCCGGTTTTGAAGGCCGAACCTGAAAAACCCGTTGTGCCTGCTCCAGAGCCGGTCAAGGAAATGACCCTGATGGAAAAGATCCTCAAGGTCGAAAACCTTCAGCTTGTTATCGAAAAAAGGGCTAAGCTGGTCCAGACACGCAGCGAACTGGAAAGGTTCCAGACAGCATCCAATGATTTCAACTGCTCCATGCGGCTGAATGATTCAGACGGAAACGTCTTCACCACCAGCTTCACCCCTGGAATCAAGAAAGTCATTGACTTTCTCAGGACATCCTTCGATGCAAGCATCAACGATGTCGAGAACAAGATCACGTTCTGACCTTCGGTTCACCATCGGATTACGGCGTTCAGGCTTAGGCCTGAACGCTTTTTTTATGGTCGTAAAAGCTGTGGATTTGTTCTGTTTCTGTTATTCTCAGGAAGATTTGCTTGGCAGATTTCTTGTCATGTAATCATCTATTCTTAAAATCAAATCTTTATAAATCTATAAATGATATGACGGTCCGTTCCTGTTATCATCAGGAAGTAGATTCCTGGAGAGAAGTCACGAATAGAAATCCTTACAAGGGAAAGCCCATTCTGATTCTCAGGATAACGGATCAGTATTTTTCCATAGATGTCACAAACTGAAAACGCCGGAATGGCTTCCGTGCTTATTCCAGTGGTATAAGATGTGATGGAATCGCCGGTGACGGAAGTGACCAGGCAGTAACCCGGAGTTATGTAATCTCCAATATTAACATAAAAACGATCGTTTATCGTATCGTAACCGATTGATGTAATAAAGGTAAACAGAAAAGAACCCGGATCTGGTATGATTACAGAATCGGCAATCACAAAGTTAGTCAGGTCGATGGATCCAATCCCCTCGTTCCTGGTTAGATTCAATTTTTGATTGTCGCTTATGGCAGAGGGATGCCGTTGGTAAGTTCTTTGAAATGTATTGCCCGGTAAAGTTGTTCCAGCTCGGGAGTGGTAAAATGCCTGTTCTAATTATGTTAGATCTAATTTGATGAAGTAATATTAATATTTTTCAAGAAACTTACATACTTTTTCAACCAAATCCCCCGGGATGATCGGTTTGGCCAGGTAATCATCGCAACCGGCTTTGTAACATTTTTGCTCCTCTCCCGACATGGTATAGGCAGTTTGGGCTATCACCGGCAAATCCGGGCGGATTTTCTTGATCATGGGGGTTGCTTCAAAACCTGTAAGCTTTGGTAACTGGATGTCCATCAACACCAGGTCAATATCGGACATTTCCTTGCAGTACTTCACGGCGGTTTGCCCGTCTTTGGCCCAGATAAGCTTCGTTCTTAGCCTTTTTAACGCTGCCTGCAGGTAGCTGTAACTTGAGAAGTCGTCTTCTACGATGAGTATTTTTTTATCAGAGAGATCGGGAAGCGCTGTAAGCCTTGGTTTGGGAATGGGAGATTTATAGGTCTCTTCAACCGGGGAGTAAGGTAGTGTGAAATAAAATGCACTTCCCTTTCCAACCTGGGATTCAACCCACATCTTCCCTCCCAGTAAAATGGTCAGGTTTTTGGAAATGGCTAGTCCGAGCCCAGTCCCGCCCTGGTTTTGTTCCATTACCGACTCCACACGGGTAAATTGATCAAATATCCGGTCATGATCTTTTAGGGGAATACCTATACCGGAGTCCCTCACAAAGAATTGAAGGGTCTGTTTATCTGCAAAGGCATATCCAAATTCAATACTTCCCTTCTCGGTAAACTTGATGGCGTTGCTCAGTAGGTTCGACATGATTTGCCTGAACCGCATCGGATCCGTAACAATCAACTGATTGAGATCATCAAACCCTCTGATGAAATTTAAGGTGACCTGTTTTTTCGCTTTCAGCGCCAGGTACCCCGAATAAAAATCATACAATTCAATGCAGATCTGGTTGATCGGGCAGTTCGCTTTGTGAATGCTCAACACCCCTGCCTCAATCTTCGAGACATCAATGATATCGTTCACCAGGTTGAGCAGGCTCTCCCCGTTTTTCGTGATCTGGTCCAGGAATTTCCGTCGCTCCTCCTCTGAGAGTTCTCTCTCCTTGAGCAGTTCCGAGAAACCGATGATGGCGTTCATAGGAGTGCGGATGTCATGCGACATATTCGCTAAAAAGGAGGACTTCATCAAATCTGATTTTCTCGCTTTTTCGCGTCCTTGGATCAATTCGTTTTCATAGTCTTTTCGTTCTGTGATCTCATGTGCCGAAAAAACAATGGATCCTGAGGTAGTTATTTCGCCGGGGATGAAATTGGCGGTACACTCCATCCAAATATAGTGACCATCAGTATGTAAAAATTTAAACTCAGATGTGTATTCAATCTCTTCGGTCATTTGTTCGCGAAAGAGTTTGATGATCTTGTCCCGGTCTTCTGAATGAATAAATTCAAAAAACGATCGTCCGATCAAGCGCTCCTGGTCGTATCCGAAATAGAGAGTGTGGGCTGAGTTTGCCCATAAATAGACACCTTCCATGTCGGTCTTAAAGACCAGCGCCCGTATATTTTCTGTGATCTCCCGGATGACCCGTTCCCGTTCCCGGATGCTCTGTTCTGCCTTCTTGCGCTCCCCGACCTCTTTCTCCAGTTCGGCTGTTCGTGATGCGACTTTGCTCTCGAGTGTTTTATTCATCTCACTCAATTCACGTTGCGCGGCTAACAGTGACTTGTTCTTCAAAATCGCCGTGTCATACGTGCTCAATAAAAACCGGAGTATCTTTTCGTGATTGGCTGTCAGGGTATGGGTCTCGCCATCAATGATCACAGCAATTTCCTTTGTCTCCTGGGCTGGAGCACCCGATTCGGTCTTTTGGATGATCGTGTCAAGGACTTTTTTCAGGGAGGTTTCATCAATAGGTTTGGAGATGAAGTTATCGGCGCCGGCAACCAATCCTTTGATCACATCGGAAGGGTCTGACAACGAAGAGAGCAGGATCACCGGTATCTGCTGAAACCTGCTGTCGGATTTCATCCTTTTGCACAGGGTATAGCCGTCCATCTCCGGCATGAGGATATCTGAAACAACCAGGGCCGGCGGGTTGTTTGCGATGAGTTTCAAAGCGGCTGCCCCGTCAGGAGCAATGGTTGCCTCAAATCCCAGTTCTTCCAGCATGAACTTCAGATTCTCTGCCTGGGTGGGACTGTCCTCTGCGATGATAATCTTATTTTTCATGAGGGCCTCCCTGCTAATTCGTGTTCGATTTCTCGAATATCCGTGTAATCTTCTCCATGAGCTCGGCAGCTTTGATTGGTTTGGTCACGAGATCTGAAAACCCTGCTTCCAGCACCTGCTCTTCATCATGACTTAGAGCATATGCTGTTTGTGCAATAATCGGGATATCTCCCCTTATCCTCAGGATCTGTTCAGTAGCTGTATAACCATCCATGACAGGCATCTGGATATCCATCAGGATCAGGTCAATGGTTACCCCATTCGAGCACATATCCACAGCCTCTTTCCCATTTTTTGCCCGGAGCATCTCAGCCCTGGTCTTTTTCAAAATATGCTCAATTAACTGGAAATTCGAATCCACATCTTCGGCTACCAGGATACGCTTGCCAGCCCAATTCAATGTGTCGGGCCGCTGTGTCTCAACTGTTACCAGAGGCTCGACAACCTTTGGTAGTACAAGCGGTAACGCGACTGTAAAAACGGAGCCTTCTCCTACGGAGGACTCCACGTGGATCTCCCCTCCCAGAAATTCCACCAGCTTTTTGGTAATGGTCAGTCCAACGCCTGTTCCGCTGTATTTCCTGGTGTGAAACTCCTCCAGTTTGATGAACTTATCAAAGATCAGGTGAATCTTGTCTGCTGGAATTCCGGTTCCCGAATCACATACGAAAAACTCAATAAAATCTTGTTTCTCCAATGAATATCCAAATTCAATAAACCCGGATTCAGTAAATTTCAAGGCGTTCTTCAATAAATTATTCAACACCTGCTTCATTCGTACCTGGTCGATCAGGATGGTAAACTGATCCTCCTTTTTCGCAGCAGATAACCGGAAAAGGAGGTTGTCCAATTGATGCCGCTCATTTTCCACAAAATCTGACCGGATAGATTCCATAAATGCGTTGATTCTGCACTCCTGGAGGTTGGGTACGATATGTTCTGACTCAATGACAGCCAGGTCCACGATGCTGTCGATGATCCCCAGGAGATTCTTACATCCGGTGGAGATATGACCGGCAAATTCGGCCCGTTCCTCTGCCGTTATTTCCGGATCGACAATAAAGGTAGAGAAGCCGAGGATAGCATTCATGGGGGTTCGGATCTCATGGGAGAGGTTGTTCAGAAACGCGGATTTAAGGTTGCCGGCTTGCTCAGCCACTTCCTTGGCCTTTTTCAGATCAACTTCAATCTTTTTCTTCTCTTCAATTTCCTCACGCAAACTTTTGGTCTGCTCTGCCACCTTCTGTTTGAGATCTTGATTCAATTCCTGGAGCTGTTGCTGCGTGGCTTTGAGTTCCCTGTTTTTTTGCAACGCGGTTTGGTAGGTCGAGATCAGAAAATTCTCCAGCCTGGGATTGAATGAGGCTACTGAAGGTTCTTGCGGATGCAGTAACTTCTCCACCCAATCCAATAATTCTCCCTCGCTAAAGGGTTTGATCAGGTAACTTTCGGCTCCCACCTGCAACCCCCTGATCAAATCCTTGGGAGAAGAAAGGGTTGTGAGCAGCAATACGGGGATGTCCTGCAGCGATGCATCTCCTTTGATTGCCGCGCATAATTCATATCCATCCATTTCGGGCATCAGGATATCGCTGATGATCAGGGCGGGCAGGTGTTTTTTCGCCAGGTTGAACGCCTCAACTCCGTTTTCTCCATGGATCACGGTATACCCCTGATTTTGCAGGATGAAAGTTAGCATTTCGGCCTGAGTGGAACTATCTTCTGCAATGATGATCAACTCTTTTTTCATGCGTGTGAAAATTATAAATCAATTTGCTGGATTTAAAAACCGGTCTAACTCTTTCAGGAGATCTTTCGGCTGGACCGGATTGCTGATATAGGCATCGCAGCCGGCGGCAAAACATTTCTCCTCCTCCCCATCCATCGCATAGGCCGTTTGAGCGATAATGGGAAGTTCTTTTCTCATTTTCTTTATCTCCCGGGTAGCCTCATAACCATTCAGGAAAGGCATCTGGATATCCATCAGCACCAGGTCTATATCCTGGTTTTGCTTGCAGAACTGGATGGCATCCAGCCCGTCAGTTGCCCTGAGCAATTTCACCTTCGTTCGAGAGAGTGCACCTTCCAGAAAGAGATAGTTGGAATGGGTGTCGTCGACTACCAGGATAACATGGTTCTCCCAGTTGTATGTTTTTTCTGTTTTGCCTGCCTTGCCATTGGCGCCAGCAGTTTCATCCACCAGCCAAGGGAGTGCGATGCAGATCTTTGTTCCCTTATTTACTACACTGTTCACTTTTATCTCACCCTGGTGGGCATCAACGATCCGTTTCACACTGAACAGCCCAAGGCCGGTTGAAGGTTCTCCCTGAGTTGCCTTTACGCTGATTTTTGCGAATGGCTTAAACAACTCTTGCCGCTCTTCCGCTGGAATCCCCTGTCCCTGATCCTCTACGCAAATAATTACTTCACTTTTCTTTTCTGAGAGTGTTACCTCGACATTGGTTTGGGGATGGGAAAATTTGATCGCATTGGTGAGCAGGTTATTCATCACCTGGTCCAGTTTGTTGGGGTCGGCCTGAAAGGAAACAGCCTCATCAGGATGGTGAAAGTGTATCCCGATTTTTTTCTTGTCGGCCAGGTATTGATTGGTTTCGATGTTTCCTGCAATCAGTTCCGTAAGGTTGATCCTCTCTTTCTTTGGGATCAGTTTACCCGTTTCCAGTTGCGTAACGTCCAGTAAATCGGTGATGAGCTTCAGCATCTTTTTTTCTGAATTCTCAATGATATTCATGAATTTAAGATTGTCATCCTCCGGCGGCAGATCCATCGACTCCTTCATCAGCATGATAAACGAAAGGATGTTGGAAAGTGGGTTCTTCAAATCATGCGCTGCCATTCCCAGGAAGTAGTTCTTTTCTTCATTGAGCTTCTCCAGTTCTCTCTTTTTGCGTTCAAGGTCGTCATTCACGCGCGACAGCTCCAGGTGTGCTCTCACCAGGTCGTTTGATTTGCTTACCGCATTCTCATAGGTGGAGAGAAGCAGGTCGATGATCTGTCGCCGTTCTGATGTGATAAAGTGTTTCTCCCCGTTAAAGAAGATGTCCATCCCAAAACTCAGTTTGGTCTGTTCGCGCATGCCCCAGTTGATGAGGATACTCTCGATCTGTGTGAGGAGATACTCTTCTGTAAACGGCTTGGGAATGAAATTATCGGCTCCCACCTCCAGCCCCTTTATAATGTCCCTGGGATCTGCCAGGGCCGTAAGCAGGATTACCGGGATATTGATATATTTCTCGTTTTTTCGGATCTCCCTGCAAAGGGTGAATCCATCCATCAAAGGCATAATGACATCGGTGAGGATCATACTGGGAAGTTCCTCTTCAATCATTTTCAGGGCTTCTTCCCCATTGCATGCCACGCGGGTGTTGTACATCTCCATCTTCAGGATAGATTGAAGGTAGGCAGCCTGTGTTTTGCTGTCTTCCACGATCAGGATGGTATAATTTTCGTGTTTCATAATTAGGCTGTTAGGCTGTAGGCTTTTAGGCTGTAGGTATATTGTTACTTGTTATTTATTTCCATTTCGTAGAGTAGTTGGCTGATTTCGGTGGCGCTTAAAATATAATTTGCTGCATCGAGTTGGGCGGCTACGCCGGGCATTCCATAGATCAGGGAGCTTTCTTTGTCCTGGGCGATGGTAAACGCCCCTGCATCCCGCAGCAGCTTCAACTCTTTTGCCCCGTCGCTGCCCATCCCTGTTAGAATGATCCCCATGGCAGATTTTCCATACATTTGGGCCACGCTTCTGAACAGATAAGCTACAGAGGGGCACAACCCATTTTTCCTGTCGCATCTTTCCAGCGCAATTTTCCCTTGTTTGGATATTCCCATCTGGTGATTATCGGGGGCAAAGTAGATGTGACCGGCGAGAAGGAGATCCCCATCAGCTGCAACATGGATAGGAATGGCTGTGGTATTTCCAAGCCATTTAACCAGTCCGGAAAGAAACCCTTCGGTGATATGCTGGACCACCAGGATGGGGAGAGGAAATTTATTTGAAATTTTTGAAAACACCTGCTGCAACACCTGCGGGCCACCGGAGGAGACCCCGATGGCAATTACATTCAACCGGTCATGATCTTCCCAGGGAACCTCCCGCCTGACTGGGGGTGGTTTCTCCCGGGGCTTCACCCCGGGCTTGGGTTTCCGGGAAACTACCTTCACCTCGGCCATCAGCTTGATCATAGTAACCAGTTGGTCTGCCCTCTTCTGTTCGTCTGGATGACCCGTGCCAACCGGTTTTTCAATCACTCCAAGCGCTCCGGCTGCCAGCGCTTCCATGGAGGTTGACACCTCGTTTGCATTCCTGCTGGCTGTAACAATCAAAATCGGGATCGGTGTTGTTGACATGATGATACGGGTAGCTTCCAGTCCATCCATAATGGGCATATTGATATCCATGCTGATGACATCGGGCTTGTGCCATTTAAGGAACTCTATTGCTTGTTTCCCATTGCTGACATTCCCGATCACCTGGATCTGGGGATCTTTGCTGAGGATGTAGTAGAGGTACTCGCTGACTACGCGGGAGTCTTCGACGATTAGAACGTTAATCATTTCTACGTATGTTTCGTTATAAGGCTATAGGCTTTTAGGCTGTAGGCTGTAGCTTTCATGTTTTTTTATCGTTTTCGCATGCTTCGGACGAGGGCTCCAAGGACTTTTTCGGCTTCCTGAAGCTTAACTTCACACTCGTCCATAAATGATTCTTTAATGTAATCCAGTCGGAATGCTAACCCAAACTGATAGTGCAACTCCCTCAAGGAGGCAAAACTTATTTCAAGGAACCTTAGATATTCACTTTGACTTTCACGTGCGCATCCTTCGACAATATTTGAAGGAACCAAAATAGCGGCTCTTCTCATTTGAGAGGTCAACCCAAACATCTCTGCTTTTGGAAATTCTGCAGTTATCCGATACGTCATCAGTACTATTTCATCAGCAAGTTCAAACGCTCTAAGTTTATTATGATCCCTCATTTTACTTTTGCTTTAATTTCTATTTCCCTACAGTCTAAAAGCCTTCAGCCTTTCTTCCGACAGCCTACAGCCTAAAGTAAGCGTTCCACTACCTCCAGCAGGTTACTCTGATCAAAGCTGCTCTTGACGATGTAAGCGTTGGCTCCGACCTCCATGCCACGTTCACGGTCTTCTTTTTTCGAAAGGGATGTGACCAGCACGATGGGCAATTCGGCCAATGCCTTATCAGAGCGGATCTTGGCTGTCATATCAAACCCGTTCATCCTCGGCATATCCACGTCTGATACGATCAGGTCGAACGGTTCCTCTTTCAATTTTGTATATCCTTCCACCCCGTCGATGGCTGTGGATACCTTGTAACCGGCTGTTTCCAATATGTTCTTCAGAAGCATCCGGGAGGTGATGGAGTCTTCCACCACCAGGATCGTATTCATTTCCTTCTCTTTTTCGGTACGCTTCTCCCTGACTCTTTGAGAGGTCTCCTTCACGGCAGATTTCAGCAGGTCCGACACATTCAGGATGGGTATTACCTTTCCTGAGCCTAGTACCGTGGCCCCGGCCACATTACGGACCCGTTTCAATTGATTGTTGAATTTCTTCACCAGAACCACCTCTTCATCCAGGATCTCGTCCACGGCAAAACCGATCGGTTCATCCAGGGAGCAGAAAACCAGCGCCAGGATGTGTGTACCTTCACTCTCTTTGAATGGCATCTCCAGAAGGTCAGAAAGGTGTACCAAGGAAATCACTTCTCCGTTGTACGGAATCGTTTCTTTGTTCTCTACGGTTTTCACCGCCGACTTATCCAGCCGCAGAACCCGGTCGATCTTGGAGGTTGGCACGATGTATTCCCGCTCTCCCAGCAACACACGTACGCCCCGGAATGTGACCAATGCCAGCGGGATCTGGATCCTGAATTCGGTTCCTTTTCCCGCGGTAGTCTTAACCGAGACCGAGCCGCCCAACTGCTCAATTTTCTCCTGTACGATCGCCAGACCCAGCCCTCTTCCCGACAGGTCGGTGATCATATCACTGGTCGAAATGCCTGATTTGAATATATAATTCAGGAGTGTCTGCTCCTTGATCCCGCTCGCCTCCGATGCAGGAATTTTTTCCTGCTTCAGGTACCTCTTCATCAGCTTGTCCATGTCGATCCCGGCTCCATCGTCGGCGATGGTGATCTCGACCATATTGTTTTCCATGCGATCGATGATCAGTTGAATCAATCCTTTCTCCGGTTTGTTCTTCTGTTTTCTGATCTGAGGCTTCTCGATGCCATGATCCACGCAATTCCGGAGCAAGTGCATCAACGGATTCCGGATCTCCTCCAGGATTCTCCGATCAACTTCAATCTCTTCCCCCCGGATTGCGACCGATACCTCCTTGCCCTTGTCTTTTGACATATCACGCGCTGCTTTGGGAAATACATCGAGGATGGTGGAGACCGGCACGGAGATCATCTTTTTTACCTCATCAAGAAGAGATTCTATTTTTGCACCGGAGTTATAAGCCTCCATCATGGAAAATTTCCGCAATTTCTCCAGGTCGGCCTCCACGGTTTTCACGAGGGAAGAGGTCCATTCAACATAATCTTCCATTTTTAATGAGACTTCGGAAGCTTCATAGCTCCATGAATTCAGTTTCTTTACCGTTGCACGCAATCCTTCACCCACATGGTCGAACGTTTGCTTCAGAGCCAGCATCTCCTCCGACTGGAATAACAGGTTGTCCAGTTTTTCCACAGAGATCCGGATCGTTTCATCGTGTTTGACCGCAGGAGACACCTGTATGGTCTTTCGCGAAGCTTCCGCTTTTTGTGGCTGATCTGTTGGTTGATAGCGGTGAGCTTGCTGTGGTTGCTGGTGGTGATCTTGCTGTAGTTGCTGTGGTAGTTTGTCATCCGGGTGTTTCCCATCGTTGATAGTGAACGGTTGAGCTTCCGGGGGCGATGCCGGTTCAGGTAATTCCACCTCATTGATCTCTCCTGCTTCCACCTTCAGTAAGTTGATGGAGAGGGTGGTAACACGGCCTTTTAGGGTTTCGGGAATCTCCTGGTCGGCTACCTCCAGGATGTTGCTCAGGGTGTTCACCGTGAGGTGAAAGAGGTCGAATAACCGGGAATCGAGGGCAATCGTCTTGTTTTTCAGGGCAGAAAAAACACTCTCCATCGCCTGGCAAATGGTTTCGATCTCCGTGATGTTTACCGCGCGGGCCGCTCCTTTCAAACTATGCGCCTCCCTGAATATCGCTTCAATGAGCTGCGCTTGCTTTGCTTCCGGGGGCTTCTTCTCCAACTCAATGAGATTGGATGTAATATTCGCAATGCCCTCTGTTGCCTCAATTTTAAAGGTGGCCCGTATCTTCTTTAAAAATTCTTCCCGGTTATTCATTTCCAATTTCTTTGCTTCACTGCGTTCGCAATGATATTAATTTCTAATTTCCACTTTTAACCAGTTTATATTGTTTCATCATTTCATCCAGTTTCTGTCCTACCTTTTGCAGTTCATTTACCGAATCGACCGATTGCTGCGTGCTGGCGGCAGCCTGCACGCTAGCCTCCTTGATGTTTTCCATAGCTGCTACCATCTGGTCCATCCCTTCGAGTTGCTGCTGGCTGGAGGCCGCAATCTGGATCGCAGCTTTGGCTGCCTCCGTTACGCTTTCAGAAAGGCTTTTGATGGTATCTCCCGAGAGCATGGTAAGTTTCAATCCCTCATCTACGGCCTTCCCCCCTTCCTCGGTTGCCATCACCGCCGAGCTGATGGACTTCTGAATATCCCGTAAGATGTTGCGCACCTGAGCGGTAGCTTCCCTGGAACGGTCGGCCAGCATTTTGATCTCCTGGGCCACCACGGTGAAGCCTTTCCCCTGCTCGCCTGCTTTGGCGGCTTCGATGGCAGCATTGACGGCCAGCAGGTTCGATTGCTCGGCCAGTTCATTGACCGAAGCCGTGATCTCTCCGATGGTCTGACTCTGTTCACTCAGCTTGACGACCATCCCGGCAATGGAGCTCATCTGCTGCCGGATCCTGTTCATTCCTTCGATGGTATTGGCAATGGCTTTGGTCCCTTCCGAAGAGATCTCAGCGGTTCTGACGGCATTCTCCGATACGGCTTTGGCCTTTTGGTTGGAGACCTCCGCGGTTTGCTTAACCTCTTCCACCGTGGTAGTGGTCTCCCCAACCGAAGTGGCCGTTTCGGCCGAACTTGAAGCCAGTTGGGTGACCGAGGCCATGATCTCGCTCGAAGAGGAGGCCAGCACATTGATCCCTTCTCCGATCTCATTCAATTGTTTACGAAGTTTTTCTACCATCGTTTGAAAAGACAGCCCCAGGAGATCTTTATCTGATTTGGGTTTTGCAATCACTGTCAGATTACCCGTTGCGATTTGTTCCGCGGTTTCTGCCATATCCCGGAGATATTTTGTCATATTGTTAAAAGATCTTATCAGAACTCCTACTTCATCACTTCGCGTGGTGGATACGATATTTCCCAACAGCTCTCCGTTAGCAACTAATTCAGCCATACGGGTAACTTGCCTGAGTGGTCTGGATATGTTAAGCGTAATTACAGATCCAATCAAAGCCAAAAGAAGTATAGCTATTGGGACTCCATACAGAATTGTAGAAAGTGTTGCTTGGGCGGTAGCATTTGTTTCAGCGCTTCGTTGAACTAATAAACTATTTTCTTCGTTTGTCATCTCAGCTAAAATGGCTCTGATCTCATCCATGATCTTCTTTCCTGCATCCGTCTTGACAAGTTCTTCGGCAGCTGAAAAACCCTTGCTCCTCCGTAACTGGAGAGTTTCTTCCATTTCCACAAATTTGCTTTCAATAAGGGAATTTAACTTGTCAGCCCTACCTGTTTGATTTTGGTTATCAATAATCATGTGCTGGAGACGCTTTAATCTTATGTAAACAGAATCCTTTCCGGTGTTAAAAGGCTTAAGGTAACTTTCGACCCCCGTTATGAGGAAACCGCGTTGTCCTGTTTCAGCATCTTTCAATGATGAAAGAACTTGAGAAATTTCATACTTAACCAGGTTGGTGTGGGTTACCCATTCAGCATCCTTAATAAGTCTACTCGTATTTATATACGAAATCAGGCCGATAATGACAAGTATGATTAACGCCAGGAAATATCCTCCGATAATCTTTGTTCCGATGTTGAGTTTCATATTTTGATCATTTAAAAGATTAATACTCATTGGTTATAACGACCAGACTATACTTCTTCATCAACAATGATGTTGCGCCCGGTTAAAAACTTCTCTATGTTGAATACGATCGATCTATCTTCTGTTACGCCCACCAGGTATTCCTTCTGATTCCCCTTTATCGTGGGAAGGGATGTTTTGAGTTGATCCGAGAAGAAAGAGACCTTTCCGATCACTTCATCCACCAGGATTCCAAGTTCAATGTCTGATCGCTTCAGGATGATCACCCGGTTCAGGTTGGTGATCCCTTTTTCGGGAAGGGTCAGGAAGGTCTTCAGGTTGATAACAGAGAGGATCTTCCCGCGCACGTTGATGATCCCCAGGATGAACGGAGGGGAGCAGGGAAGCGGCGTTAGTTCTTTCAACGGGATTACCTCCACTACCAGGGTCGTATCGATGATATATCGCTCTTCGGTCAGAAGGAATTCCAGCCCTTCAACCTGTACCCCTTTGTTGATCTCTTTTTCCGGCGCTTTTGCATAGAGTGCAGCGCGTTGTTTGAGGATCTTTTTCTTTCTTACAGGATCAATCTTTACGATCTCATCTTCTGGTTCCATAGTGTTTCAGTTTGAGCCGCAATAAATTGCGGCTGTACTAATTTCTAATTTCCAATTTCCTACAGCCTACAGTCTAAAAGCCTACAGCCTGATCACAATGTTATCGCATTCAATATTTCTCTAAACCTCCCCACCGTGATTCCGTCCGATTCGGGGAGGATTTCGTCGTGACTGAGTTTTGAGAGGCTTTTGATCGCGTTTCTATAGGATTTCTTTCCTGAATCCTGTTTTCCTGCTCTCATCCAGAGGGTTCCCAGCAGGAACCAGGCCAGTACAAAGTCGTGGTCGAGGTAGAGGGAGCTGTTCAGCAGGTGGATAGCCTTTTCATCATCTCCCTGTTCATGCATCACTATGGCCATCAGGTAATGGAGCTTGGGATCGAGTTTATCCAGATGTATTGCCCGTTCGTATAATTCCCCGGCCTCTTTCAGTTTCCCCAGGTTGGCTTTTGTTCTCGCCAGCAAGGAGATCGCTGATTTTCCATTCAGTGCTTCTTTTCTAACCAGACCTGAAAGAATTGACTCCGCCTCTGCGAAGTCGCCCAGTTCGAAGAGAAGAAGCGCATCTTCATAGGCTTGTTCTTGCTCTTTTTCTGTTTTTAGTATGGTCTCTGGTATCCGTTTTTCAGGCAACAGTCGTTTCAGACGATGGAGTCCGGATTGATCGTCGAGATGATGGACCGGTTCTTTTTTCAAGGCAGGTATCGGATCCGCTTTGACCGTCTGGAGAGAGGTACCCTTCCTGAAGCAGGATGGCTCTTCTTCAGGGCCGTGGGCTCCTTTTTGATAGACCGAAAACCCGGCATAATTGATTTTGCTGAATTTGGGCGATATCATCCCCGACATCTCTACCGGGCTAACCACCAGAATTCCGCCCTTCACCAGGGATTCATAGAGGCGATCGGTCAGCGTCCGGGTACCTTCGGGAGAGAAATAGATCAGTACATTGCGGCAAAAAATGATGTCTATGCCTTCGGTACCGGTCTGCACCGACGGGTAGCTATCATCTGCCAGATTCAGCTGCGCAAAGGTGACCATCTGTTTGACCCGGGGCAGGATATGGAATTCATTGGGACCCTCTATGCGAAAATATTTAAGGATAAATCCTTCGGGATTATTCCGGAATGACCATTTGGAGAAGATTCCTTTTTTCGCTTTCTCCAGGAACACCGGATTGATGTCTGTTGCCAGAATCGAAATGTCCCAGTGCAGAATATCCGGGATAGATTGAAGTAATACGATAGCTATGGAATAGGCCTCTTCCCCTGTGGCACATCCGGCACACCATACACGAAGCCGCTTGTCGGCTCCATACCTCTTTTGGATCAGTCCCGGCAGGTAGAGCTGTTCGAGAAAGTCAAAGCTTTTTTTCTCACGCAGGAAATAGGTCTCCCCGATGGTGAGGTGGCTGGCAAGTGCCCCGGTTTGCTGATCGGTTAGCTTAGCTTCGAGAAGCCAATCCACAAACCGTGCCGGATTTGCATAGCCAAACTCCTTTGCCGCATATTCGATCTTCCTGGAGAGATCCTTTTCGTGGTTTTTCGAATAGCTCAATCCCAGATGCGCGAGGAGGTACGCTCTTAAGGCATGTATGGTTGTATCTGAGATCGACGTTGTCATGCTTTGTTTTGAAATTGGAAATTAGAAATTCGTTTTATGTTTTATTTTTTGGATTTTGGGTTTTGGATTTTGGATTTTGGGTTCCTCGTCCTTCGTCCCTCGTCCCTCGTCTCTCGTTGCTTCTTCAGCGCTTCCAGCAGCTTTGACGTCTCTTCCGGTGTGAGGAATTTGTCGAGATCGTGGATCAGCACCATCCCATTGTTGAGTTTGAACAATCCCTCCACATACCCGACATTCAACAGGATCTTTTTTGTGTTGCATATCTCATCATTTTCCCGCTCTACGATTTCACTGACAAGATCTACCCAGAGAGCCACTTTATTTTTAGGTGTAATCGTTATGATCAGTTGATCAGTCAACTCCACATCACGTTGAGGAAGCAAAAAAAGTTTCCGCAGATTCACCACCGGCAAAAACTCTCCCTGCAGGTTGATGGTTCCCAGAATATATTCAGGAGCCATTGGCAGCGGGTGGATCTCCACGGCCGAAATGATTCTTTCCACCGTGGACAGGTGCAGGGCAAACTGCTGCTCATCCAAACGGAATACTACGAGTTTGTTTACCTTCTCCATATCCTATGGCTATTTCTGTTTCCCAAAACCATCCAGTAAATCCAGGAACTTTTGGATGTCGGTATTCTTGTCAAAAAAATAGTCGGCTCCTTCTGCTTTGCAGCGCTCTCTGTATTGTTTGTACGGATAGTTCGTCAGCATACATATTTTCGCCCGGCAGCCTCTGCGTTTCAGCTCGATGAGTACCTCTATTCCGTTCTTTACCGGCATCCGGATGTCCAGGATTACAACATCGGGATCTGTTTCGGTCACTAGCCTTAATGCGTCTAGCCCATTGTCGGTCTCTGCCACGATTTCGAGGTTTTCATTATTGGTGATCAATTCACGGATCCGTTCTCGAACCAAGAGGGAGTCATCTGCAATCAGGATCTTCATGACAAGTAGTTATTTATAATGTGTATCAGATTTTCTTTGCGTATGGGTTTGGGAAGGTAGTCATTGCAACCGGCTGACAGACAACGCTCCCGGTCACTGCTAAGAGCGAATGCAGTAGTGGCAATAATGGGCAAATCAGGCCGGAATGTCCGGATGATTCGTGTTGCTGCCAGTCCGTCTAAAACTGGCATTTTGACATCCATAAGTATCAGTGAGATATCGGGATGTATTTTGCATGCTTCAACCGTCTCCTTTCCGTTACTCGCGGTGATGATCTCTATACCGGTTGGCTTGAGGATGGTACTCAGGTAAAACGCATTTCCCTCCTCGTCTTCCGCAATGAGAATAGATAGTCCTTTCCATTTACCGGCAAGTACTTCGGAAACATCCCTTGTCGGTTCTTCAGGCAAAAGTCCGGTATCTGACGGAATGTATGGAATATATAACGTAAAGGTACTTCCTTCGCCCGGTGCGCTATCGACGCGTATTGATCCACCCAACATTTCAACGTAAGATTTTGCCAGAGCTAAACCTAATCCGGTTCCTCCATATTTCCGTGCCGAAGTTAGCTCACCCTGCCGAAAGCGATCAAAGATTTTGGGTTTCAGTTCCGGTTCAATTCCAATTCCCGTGTCAATAACAGAAAATGATAAGATTTCCTGGTGCATTTCAACCTCAACGGTAATCCATCCATTATCGGTAAATTTGAGCGCATTGTCGATTAAATTCTCAAGCGCCTGTTTCAACTTTACCGGATCGGATGAGATCATGGCTTGCCTTTCCGTCAACCGGTTGACAAGAACCAGTTTCAGGTTTCGCTTAAGAGCGATTGGTGTGTAAAGGGTTATTACTTCCTGTAACAACTTGTTCAGATTGAAATCTATCGGTACGATCTCTTCATATCCGGCTTCAATCTTCGAAATGTCAACAATGGCGGTAATAATTTTGAGAAGCTGAAGGGAACTGCTGTTGATGATCCCAAGGAATTTATCCCGCGCCTCCGGTGTCAGATCCGGATCCTGAAGCAATTGAGTAAACCCAAGAATTCCGTTCATCGGGGTTCGGATCTCATGCGACATATTGGCGAGAAATGCTGATTTCAGACAGTCGCTCTCCTCGGCTTTGTTTTTAGCAATCAGGAGCTCTTTTTCCACTAGTTTCCTCTCTGTTATATCCCGAATGATCCCTGTAAGGTATTGACCTTCTGATGTGCTCCATGTTGCCATCGAGAGTTCTAACGGAAAGAGGCTCCCGTTTTTACGTTTACCCTCCAGTTCTAAAGTCCGTGTGATTGTAAGAGTCTTGTTCTTTCCCTCAGGAGACTTAAATCCGGCAAGATGTCGCTTAATGAAATCCCCCGGGATGATTATAGTAACAGGCTGGGCCAGGATATCTTTTTCCTTGTACCCGAACAGTTGTTGAGCAGCGGGATTCCATCGTACAACCAGGCCAACTTCATCCACCGTGATAATGGCATCGACGGCTGTCTCCTCTATAGCCCTGTATTGTTCTTCACTCAGTCGAAGCTCTTCTTCAATTTTTTTTAGTTCACTGATATCCTGGAGCACCGTTCGTGAATATATAAATTTCCCGTCATGATCGCAAACAGCCGTAGCATTTAGTAATACAGGGATTTTCCCGCCCAGTTTTGTTTGCAGGCACATTTCTATGTTCGTCACCTCGCCGGCCTGCCGGAAGAGTTCCAGATTGTTTTTTACCTGAAGGTGGAAATCGGGGTGATAGAGGTTGGATATATGGGTTCCGATTACCTCTTCCCGGAAAAATCCGGTTCGGTGCAGCAGGGTGTCGTTGCAGTCAACAACCAAACCCGTTCCCGCCTCCACAGAATAAAACATAGAGGGTGCGTTGTTGTACAGGTCCAGATACTTTTCTTCATTGGATTTGAGGTCCTTAGTCCGTTCCTCCACCATTTCCTCTAACTGCTCATTCATGGCTTTTAGCTCCTCATGCATCTGAAGCAGTTCCCTGTTCCTTATGGTAGCGGCTTCGTAAGTCGAAATGAGAAGTGTAAGCATCTGTTGCTGATCGACCGTGATAAACCTGCGTTTACCGGCAAAGAGGATTTCGGTCCCGATGCGAAGACGTTCTGTTTGATAGAGGTGACGATTGACCAGGATATGTTCGACCTGCGAAAGAAGATAGTCTTCGGAATAAGGTTTTGTGATGAAATTATCGGCTCCGCAGGCCAATCCTTCAAATACATCTTCCGGGTTCGACAGGCAAGTGAGGAGAATCACCGGAATGTGCCGGGTTCGCTCGTCACTTTTGATCTGCTGGCACAACTGATACCCGTTCATCTCAGGCATCACAATATCCGAGATAACGATATCGGGCATTTTTTTCATCATAATCGCCAGGGCCTGTTTCCCATTGGTTGCGGTATAGAGTTGATATCCTTGCTCAGACAGAAGATATTCCAGATTCATAATCTGGGTGGGGCTGTCTTCAACTACCAGGATTGTGATTTTCCCTTCTTTGGGTTTAGAGGGCTTGTTCATACCAAACGAAATTTATGATGAACCATTTTCATTAAAATAGTAAAAATAGACCAATTCGCAAAATTTCGAAGTAGGACAGAAGATGATTTTGGGATAGGATAAAAGGAAATTGTATGTAGGTATTTATCCTACATTACTTAAAAAGATCATTCCTGACAAGATCATTGCTGATTGCATAGAGCGTCAACTCCGCATTCCGTTTTAGTCCCATTTTTTCCAACAGGTGTAAGCGATGTGTACTGACGGTCTTGACGCTGATACAAAGATGTTTCGCTATTTCCCCCACGGATAATCCTCCGGCAAGGAGTTGCATGATCTGAAATTCGCGTTCCGACAGCAGTTCATGAGGAAGTTTATCCCTGTCGGCGGAGAGAGAAAGCGCCAGGTGTTCGGCCAGCAGGGAAGATATATACCGGCCGCCGGATATAATCTTATTCAACGCCTCTGCAATTTCCCCGAAGGCAGCGTCTTTGGTAAGATACCCGGCAGCGCCCAGGCGGAGCACCCTGATGGCGTACTGTAGCTGTGGATGCATGCTCAACACGAGAACAGGATAGTTCAGTGAACGTTCCTGCATTTTCACCAGGATCTCCATGCCATTTATGCCTGGCATAGATAGATCCAAAACGATCAGATCAAATTTTTGTGACAGGATTCGCTGAAAGGCATCCTGTCCGTCCATTGCTTCCTGGATAATGGCTTCAGGGTAGAGTTCCTGGATCAGTTGTTTCAATCCATTGCGAACCACCATATGATCATCGGCAATCAATATTTCCATTAGCTCTAATTGTTTGTAATTGGAATCGATACGATTAGTTTGGTACCTGCATTTGGGGAGGAGTAGATTTCAACCGTTCCGGAAATCTGTCTGACCCGTTCCCTGATCCCGAGTAATCCCAGAGAAGTTGGCGCCCCAAGAACTTCAGGTAAAAAGCCAATGCCATCATCGGACACCATCATCCTGAAATGTTCTTTTTCGTGTCGCATCTCCACCTCAACCCGTGAGGCCTGCGCATGCCGCATGACGTTCGTCAACGACTCCTGCAGTATTCTGAATAATGAGGTATTTTGTGTGTCGGATAAACCATCTGTCTCCTCAATAGTCGTAAGGACAGAAAGGCCAGTCCGTTTCTCAAACTCCTCGCAATACCATTCAAATGCAGACGATAATCCCAGGTCGTCGAGTAGTCCCGGCCGTAATTCTGAGGAGATCCGCTGCACATCTTTAATGGTATTGGCTACCATTCCAATCATGGTTTCCACTTTTTCTCTGAGTCTATTTTTCCGGTTCAGTTTTTCACAAACCATTTCAAGGTCCATTTTCAACGCTGACAACGATTGTCCGAGTTCATCATGGATCTCTCTTGAGATTCGGCCCCGCTCATTCTCCACGGCCTCAAGAACATATTGGTTCAGATCCTGGAGCAATTGATGAGACTGTTGAAGTTCATCCTCCATTTGCAGGCGCGGTGTAATATCGGTATCGGCGCCACGATACCCGATCAGGTCGCCTGTTGGACTGAGAACAGGAGATCCGCTCGTTGAGAGGATTACCGTATGCCCGTCCCTGTGCGCATTCCGGTTTTCAAAGTTCCGGAAGTGTTGCCTGGCAGCGAAGACCTCCATCGCGCCGTGTTTCAGTATTTCTTTCTCTTCCGGCAGGAAGAAATCGTAGAAGTGTTTCTGTCCGACAATTTCATCCGGTGTATATCCTAAGATATCGCGGATAACATTATTCGAGTATGTGTACAAGCCATCCGTGTTCACCTCCCAGATCCATTCCCCGACAGTTTCGGCAACCTGTTTGAAGCGCTGTACACTCTCTTCCAACACCTGTTGGGAGTGTTTCAAGTGAGTGATATCATGAAGTGTTACAGCAACCCGATACGGTATATCCTCTCCCGTTATAAATTCCGGTATGGCATTGACGATCATCCAGGTATGAGCCTGTTCTCCTGGATTGAACACACCGACCGTCACAGCCCTTACCAGCTTGCCCGTCTTCATCGCAATCACAGACGGGCGCTCCTCGTCAGGAAGGATTGTTCCGTCCCCCCTGACCAATTTCAATCCTAAAGGTAACGAATTTGCTCCCACAAACTCATCGCGCATAAGTCCCAGCATCCTGATGGCGGAAGGATTTGCATCCGTAACCATTCCCGAAGGATCCCGGTAAAACACACCTTGTGTCATGGATTCAAACAACAACCTGAATGCTTTTTCACTTTTCAGGAGCGTCTCCTCCGACTTTTTACGTTCCTGGATCTCACTGTTCAGGTCGTCAAAAAGATTGAAGGAAGCCTGGCGGGCAGATAGCAACTCTGCGTTGATTTCTTCAAGTTCGGCAGTCCGTTTCTTTTCCTCATCGCCGGTCTTCTTCTTATCTTCCCTGAGTTGTTTTTTTTCATGGGATTCCAATTCTTCAGTTATCTTGTACTTTTCAGCTTCCCCCAACCGCTTCAGCAGTGAATTGATCTCTTTTTTCAATTCAATCATCCGGAGTTCCCTTCCAATCATCGCTTTGTTAAAACGGGATAGATCCTCCAAAGTCTGTTTTAGCTCTGCAGACTTTTTTCTACTCTCCGTCACATCCTGGAAAATGCAGTGAGTCCGGAGAAAATTCCCCTTCTCATCCCGTTCGATATGTGCAAAATAATCGGCAATGATTACGGTTCCATCTTTTTTCGTCAGATGATTTTCGATGTGATTAACGATGCCTTTTCGCTCAATAATCAAGGGAAATGATCGTCGGAAGGTCTCTTTATGATCAGGATGAATGAAATCTCCAAACCATCTTCCCAACACTTCATCATTGGTATAACCAAGTATAGATAACCACATGTCATTGACTTCCAGGACTATCCCGTTCCTGTCTAACGACTGATACCCCAGAGGGGCATGCCTGAAATAGGTGTTGTATTTCAATTCCCTCTGCCGTAATGTTTCTTCTGCAATTTTCCGTTCCGTGATATCACGGATCACACAGATAACCTCCTGAATCCCGCCCGTTACCTGATCGAAGATCGTATGGGAACGGTTCTCGACCCAGATATAGGTCCCGTCTTTTTTTCGTCTCCGGTATTCTGAATTCGCGTAGTTCCCATGTTTGATCTGTTCATTATACTCTCGTTGGAACCGTTCTAAATCCTCCGGATGTATCTCATTTGTAGGGTTTGTTCCGATAAGTTCTTCCGGATCCTGACCAAATACTTTTTTACTGGATGGTGAGACGTATATATAGGAGCCATCAGAGCCATGCCGGGTAATGACATCTAAAGCATATTCGGCAATGATGCGATAGTTTTCGTCAAGGTTATTCATATGGAAGTTGGAAATTAGAAATTATGTTCAGTCGATAAATATACAATATTCGTTTTTATTTGTCAAGCAGACACGTACTTCTTAATGACATTGCTTTTAAACCGGATATTTTCTAAATTTGCCTCCTGTTAATGGTCCTTATTTCGGATGACCTTCCGGAAAAGTGAAAAGGGAATCCGGTGCGGCCGGGAATTTGTCGTGTCAGGTTTTAACCTTTAATCAAACAAACAAATGAAAAAATTATACACTGTTGCTGCCATTGGGCTGATGCTCTCATTGTCTTTCTATACCTCAGCTCAGGGGTACTATGTAAAACAAATCATTACCGGAAATAGCGGCAAATTTGAGTTTACCCCACCATTTGAGGATTATGTAATACTTCAGAATTACGATCCTGTAACCCAATCGGGCTTACTCTTTGGAACCATTTTCACCCAGTCAATCCAGGATATTCTGATTGCAGAGCCGTTCGCTTATATCTCTGCCCAGGATTCTATTGTCAAGTACAACCTCAACTCCCTGGAACGGGTGTCGGCCGTAGCCGATTCAGGAATAAACAAGCTGAGCATATGCCATGGCCGGCTGGTCATCTCAAAACAATATCCGGTGACAAAGTGCTTTGCCACGGTCAGGGACACATCCGACCTGTCACTTGTCAGCAATATTGAAGGTATTACAGGAGATGCTGCCGGTATGGTCACGACAAATGACACACTCTATGTTGCCGTTAACGAAGGTTGGATGGGAAGTGATGGCAAACTGGCGGTCATTGATCCAAATACCTGGACACTGGTACGGCAGATCGAACTCGGTAATGATGCAGTGGGCATTTACAATCTCTACCTTTACAACGGTCAACTCATTTCGGTCAATAAAACGCCATATGGAGTAACGGATCAGGGGAGCCTGACAGTTTATGACCCGATAACCGGAAATGTCCAGAATTATCTTTATGGCGTAACTGTTGGAAATGGATGTGGGTTGAATGATTCGCTGCTCTATTTCCTGATCAATAATGGAATCGGCTCCGTGGACCTGAATACGATGCTCATCGCAGATTCATCCATCATCAACGATCCGGGTTCTTCCTTATTCACCTACATTACATCCGCTGCATTTGACACTATCAACGACCGGTTCTATGTCAATATCGGCAATTACATTACTCCCGGGATCTGTCTGGTAGCTTCGGCAACAGGAGATTCCATTACCTCTTATGCAACCGGCATCTCAACGGAAGCTGTTGCCATTGACTACCGCGAGATGATGACAGGTTTTGAGGGACAAATCCCATCCATTTCGAATACTGTTACACTATACCCAAATCCGGCAACCGATCATCTTAATATTCAGTTCCGGGAATTTCATGAAGCTAAAAGCCTCCTGATTACCGACCTATACGGAAAGATCCTGGTTTATCGTACTTGTGATGTTCAGGATAATACAAGTGTACGGCTCGACATTGGGATGTTACCATCTGGCATGTATTTCCTGGTTGTGGAGAATACTAAAGAAAAAACTGTCGGTCGATTTATCAAACTGTAACACCATCATCCGGCACAGTTTTGAATGATTAGGATACTATTGAGTTGGCATTTTAATCACAAAGAGTACCTTTGCCATAGCTTTCATTTTCACATTTGTTACTAAATCCACAAACACCATGAACATTGTTTTTGTTATTGATTCGTACAATGATGGCAATGGAGGCTGCATTGCAACGAAACGACTGGTCGGGGAACTCCGGAAGCGTGGCCACAAAATCAACATCGTAACGGCTATCCACGAGGATCCTTCAGATCCAGACTTTTACCAGGTTCCCGGTTTTGTGCTGCCTGGTACTGAGGCATCCCTGGAAAACATGAAGTTCTTATTCGGCCGGAACGACAAGAAGGTCTATAAACAAGCCATGAAAGATGCCGACTTGGTACAGGTTCAGTTTCCTTTTCTGATGGCCAAAGGTGCCGTAAAAGTGGCGAAACTCCTTCGCAAGCCGGTGGTCGGCGCATTCCATGTGCAGCCTCAGAACATCATGGCTGCCATGGCTAAAACCAGTAAACTCCTGGAGTGGATCATCTGGTCCTCTTTTAAATATTTTCTCTTTAATCGGGTCGATATCATCACCTGCCCTTCAGTGTTTGCCGCAGACCTGCTGAAATTGCACGGTGTGGAAGCTGACATGTTCCCGATTTCCAATGGGATCCCGGTCGAGTATAAACCAGGTGAATATGAGCGACCGGATGAATTCGGCGATAAACTGGTCTTGTTGAATATCGGACGGCATGCTTATGAAAAGAGGCAGATGTTGCTGATCGAAGGAGTCAAACGTTCCAGATACGCAGATAAAATTCTGCTCATCCTCGCGGGAAAAGGAGAACGGACAGAAGAGATCAAAAACAAAGCGAAAGAGTTACCGGTAGAGCCATTCATTGAATACATCAGTATGGAAGACAAACTCAGATACCTGAATACGGCAGATTTGTTCCTGCATGGCTCGATAGTGGAACTGGAAAGTTTATCCTGTTTGGAGGCCATCGGCTGCGGTCTGCCATGCCTGGTTAGTGATTCGAACTATTCGGCGGCTCCCCAGTTTGCTCTTGATGAACGGTTTTTATTCACCTCCGACGATCCGGACAACCTGGCCGAAAAACTTGACTACTGGTATGAACACCGGGATGAGTTAAGAAGCCCCGCCATGAAGAAGAAGGTGCTTACTGAGGCCACACAGTATCGCTTCGACAAAGCCGTGGATGATTATGAGGCGTTTATAAGCAAAGTGCTTACTCCTCCTTCTATAAAGCGAATGGCTCATCCTGCGAGTAAGGCACCCATGCGGTACAAAAAAGCGAAACGGTCATAAGATTCAGCCAGATTCATCCATCATCAGAGAACCCAGACAAAGGTTTTACTGCTGAAAAAGATAATGATGGATTCGGGAAATCAAAAGAGTTTTATCAAAAGGTTTTCCGAGTACCTCAACACAACCACTGTTTATTGCCTTTTCAAATGACTCATTTGAGGCATAGGCTGTAATCGCAATAACCGGTAAATCAGGATTTATCTGAAGAAGCAACTGTGTGGTTTGCATTCCATCAAAACCGGGCATCATTAAATCCATTAAAACAAGGTCGATATCCGGATTCTCCTTATATGAGTCTATTGCTTTAGAACCATCTGCGGCATACAGAACTCTGTATCCAAACTTCCTGAGAACAAGTTCTATATAGGAGAAGTTTAACTCTTCATCATCAACTACAAGTATCGTATATGTGCCTGAGTATGATTGCATTAATTGTATTTACCTGGGATTTATTTTATTATGCAGATTTCGCACTTTTGAATTCGGGAAATAGAGTAGATCATTATTTTACCATTACCCCTGCATGTGAGAAAGAAGATATATCATAATGCTGTAAATAAAGTGCCAAAGGTAAGGTTAACCAGGTTGAATTTACCATATGCTCTATAGCTTTGTTTGTACCCTATTTGTTCCTCCAAACAACAAATAACTGATATACAGAAAGAGTTGATTACTTTCTGTATTTGAAGATGGGGATGTACATGCGAGTGGAATGGTAATCTTAGAAACCATTTTACTTCAATGACTTTTTCTGATATTATTTTGTACATATTTTGTGCATATTTAACAAGGGTTTTCAGATAGATATATCTGAAAATCCTTGTCGTTGTTGGTCGGGATAGCAGGATTCGAACCTGCGACGCCTTGCTCCCAAAACAACCTCAAAAACATGTTGCCGAATGAAAGCCACTCCTATCCTTCCGGTTCTTATCGTATGAATTTCTATCGAAAGTTTTAATGATTTCCTGTCTTAGTGAAAACGAAAGTATTGATGATTATTTATGTTTTTATTTGTACCCTATTTGTACCTCTAAACCGTAACATATTGAAAGATAGTATGAGTTACTTTCTGCATCGGAAAGTAAAAAAAAAGTCCCGCCAAGGCGGGACCCAAAATGTTAAATGTTTATAGTATTATCGACTATGCAAGTCTGACATTTACCGCATTTAATCCTTTTCTTCCTTCTTCCAAATCAAATGTAACTTCGTCATTCTCTCTGACATTGTCTTTAAGTCCATTTGCATGTACAAAATACTCTTTTGGTGAATTTGAGTCTTTGATAAAACCGAATCCTTTTGATTCATTGAAGAATTTAACTGTTCCTGTGTTCATGATGTGATGTAAATAATTGAATATAAATGTAAATTATGCTGCAAAGATACTCTTATTAATTGAATTACAAACATGCGTGTCTGTATTTTTAGTAACCTTGCAAAAAAATAATACATATGAAAGTATTTACACTTCTATTAGGACTACTCATCACTGCAACAGGTTTTGGTCAGCAATTAATTCTTAACAGCTACAGCAATTACGCAGAAATCGAATCACTGTATGCAACGGGGTCAATCTCCATTCATCACATAGGTACTGATTTTATCATCGCAACAGCTTCAGATGAGGCCCCGGCAAGTGCACTTGTTTTGAAACAAGAGCCCTGGAGTCCCGGAGTCAGCTATTTCCTGGTCTGGCTTCCTGAAAATAATTCTTCGGATGCACTGAACGAGCTGACAGATATATATACCTTACTGTATGCCGATGCCAGTAAAGCTATTATTGAAGTTCATCAGGCTTCACAACCAGGACCCATGCCATTTGTTCATGGAGGCGTTGTCAGGATCTCTCCTGCAAGTACCTGGACCCCGAATGTTGTTGCAGATGCAAAATATGTGATTGATACGTTTCAAACAATATATGAGATGATTGCCATGGTTGACACGGGTGAGTTCATGCCAACAATTCGCCATCTGGAGAATTACGGAACCCGGTATTGCCAGTCGCCGGAAGCCGTCGAAGCGCAGAATTGGATAAAAGCAAAATTTGAGGAGTACCCCGAACTCGTTGTCGAGTTGCAGGATTTCCCTTATGGGTCAGGATCAAGTGACAATGTTATTGCAACATTGCCCGGGAAGGTCAATCCGGATCAGTATATAGTTATGGGATCCCATTACGATTCATACTCATGGGGCAGCACAGCGCCGGGGGCCGATGACAACGCATCAGGCACGGCTGCGGTTCTTGAACTCGCAAGGATCCTGACCCAGTACGAATTCGAAAAAAGCATCATCTTCTGCACCTTTTCTGCTGAAGAGGTAGGTCTGATTGGGAGCGAATACTATGCTTCCCAGGCACAGGCACAAGGGATGGATATCCTTGGATACTTCAACTTCGACATGATTGGTTACAGGAATGGAAATGACCCGATTCACACAGATATGATCGCCCCTGCATCTGCTACCGAACTGGTAGATTTTTACAAAGGCGTTGTTGCCATCTACTTACCTGACTTCAATGTTTATGACGCACAGCTATCAGGTGGTGATAGTGACCATACATCATTTAACAATAACGGATATATGGGCATCTTCCCATTTGAAGATGTGCCAAATTACAGCCCCTACATTCACACTGTTCAGGACCTCGTTGGCCCAAGCGTTAACAGTCCGGAAATGGCGACTACTTTTATCCAGGCCAACCTAGCTTCTGTGGTCTCACTCTCTACTCCATATGTTCCTGTTGGTACGGAAGCTTTTATTCATGATAATACAACCCTCCATCTCTTCCCAAACCCCGCCACTTCCAACGTAACCTTCAGATCAACGGTGAATGAACCGCTAAAAATCATCATTTTCTCGAGCCTTGGACAACAAGTACTTCAAAGAACTGTTTCAGGGCAATTGACAGTTGACATCACCTCGTTGTCTTCAGGTGTCTATGTTGTTCAGGCTACATCACAATACGGCACCGAATTTCACCGGCTAATTGTTAGTCCAACCCAATAATACTTTATAAATGCTTTCACATGTACCATATTAGATATCACAAAATTGCCATGTTTACATGTGTAATCCAAATTATGGAGCCAGCCGATCCACAGTCCAGCCTTTATTTTGTCTCTGATAACGAATCCGGTCATGCAGTCTGTATTCGCGACCCTGAAAAAACTCAAACCCGATCGGTTTCACACGATAACCGCCCCATGTATCAGGAATCTCCGGCTGCTTTAATTCATATTTCAGTTTAGCCTCTTCCCATTTTGATTCAAGCCATTTTCGGTCAGGAACAGGTTGACTCTGTGGTGATATCACCGCACTAAGCTTACTTTCCAGTGGCCTGGTATTGAAATAGGAGGCGGACTCATGTCTTGATATTTTACCGGCTACTCCGCTAATTCTAACCTGACGTTCGAGCTCCTTCCAGTAAAAAAGAAGGGCGACTTTGTTGCTTACCAACAGCTCCTCTCCTTTCCTGCTTTCATAACTGGTAAAAAAAACGAACCCCTGGTCATCCAGTTCTTTGAGCAACACTATGCGACTCGATGGCATTCCTGAACTACCTACTGTTGAAAAAGACATAGCTGTCGCATCCTCTACTCTTACCTCAATAGCCTGGTTCAGCCAGATGTGGAATTGTCTGAAAGGGTCAGGATCAATTTCCTGTTTTGACAATGACATTCGGCTATATTCTCTCCTTAGTGCAGAAATTTTCATTTAAATTATTTATAACAAATATAAATAAATTTTCTATCTTCGTCAAAATTATATCCTGAAGTATATGTCTAACGAAGTGACAAAAGCCGAGTTACAGGAGTTTGAAAAGGAAAAAGAGAAGGCAAAGAGCTATTCCAATGGTGAAATTACTGTATACTGGCAGAAAGAGAAGTGCATCCATTCCGCTAACTGCATTATAGGACTCCCCGGAGTTTTCAGTGCTAACAAGCAGCCCTGGATAAACATGAAAGGGGCTGATTCTGAAAGTGTAATCAAGACTGTCGATACTTGCCCTTCACGTGCACTCCTATACCTGAAAAATCAGAAGGCTCCCTCATCTGATACAATAAAAACTCATGGATCCAGTGGAAACGCACGGATACAGATTCTGAAGAACGGACCTGCTCTTATCTCCGGCGATTTTATCATAAAAAATGCGGAGAATCAACAGATCGAGGTTAAAACCGAGGTTGCAGCTATTTGCCGTTGTGGAGCTTCCCGGAGAAAACCATTCTGTGATGGCAGCCATGTACGGATTGACTTTAAAGATTAACAACTCTTAGAGATAATATTTTTCATCATGATAATAGGCATCTTAAAAGAAGAGCTTCCCGAACGACGAGTATCTATGCTGCCTGAAACTGTCGCGATGCTCAATAAAATGAATGCTACGATTCTCGTTGAAGCAGGAGCAGGCCTGGCTGCTTTTGCATCAAACGATGCATATGAAATTGCAGGGGCTCAGTTGGTTTCAAAAGAGGAGTTGCTTGAAAAAGCAGGAATGATTGTTAAAATCAATGCTCCAACAGAAACAGAACTGAACGGAATGAGAGATGGCCAGATCTTCCTGGCTGCATTCAATCCTCTTTTCAATCATGAACTTGTCAGGAAACTGGCTCTGCAAAGGGTAATCAGCTTCAGCATGGATGTAATCCCGCGCACATCACGAGCACAGGCCATGGACATTCTCTCTTCCATGGCAACCATATCAGGATATAAGGCCGTTTTAGCTGCAGCCCAGCTTCTGCCGAAATTTTTTCCGATGTTTATGACGGCAGCCGGAACCATTAAACCAGCCAAATTATTGATTCTCGGCGCCGGTGTAGCAGGACTTCAGGCAGTTGCCACCGCCCGTAAATTGGGTGCTGTAGTTGAGGTATTTGATGTTCGGGCTGCTGTAAAGGAGGAGGTTGTCGGTCTTGGCGCCAAGTTCGTTGAAGTTGAAGGGGCGATTGACGACAAGGCCGCAGGAGGCTATGCTGTGGAACAGACTGAAGAGTTCAGGAAGAAACAGGCAATGGCGATTCACGATCATGCTGTGAAATCAGATGTTGTGATTTGTACCGCCCAGATTCCAGGCAGGAAAGCTCCATTACTTCTCACAAAAGAGACTGTTGACGAAATGATGCCAGGGAGTGTGATTATCGATCTTGCTGCTTCTACCGGAGGAAATTGCGCAATGACGGTGGATAATGAGGTTATTGATCACAACGGCGTCATGATTGTCGGCGAGTCATCATTTCCTGTAAGTATGCCAACAGATGCAAGCAAAATGTTCGGCAAAAATGTTTTTAACTTCCTGAAGCTGATGTTTAACAGCAAAGACGAATTCTATCTGAACTGGGATGATAACCTGATCCTTGGAACCTGTGTTACAAGAGATGGGGCGGTTATCAATGAACGGGTTAAAGCAGTAATGAACGTATAAACAGTAAAACAATGGACGACGCTTTAAGATTTTTTTACGACAACAGGGAGTTGATATTTATTATCATCCTCTCTATTTTCTTAGGCATTGAGGTAATCTCCCACGTCCCGGCCGTGTTGCATACACCGCTTATGTCGGGAGCAAATGCCATCCACGGCGTTGTTATCATTGGAGCAATCATTGTGATGGGCCATGCCGACAACCTACTGGCTATGATACTTGGGTTCATCGCGGTGGTATTGGGAACGCTGAATGTGGTTGGAGGGTTTGTTGTGACCGACCGGATGCTCGAGATGTTCAAAAAGAAAAAAGCTAAAAACTAAGGTCCATGGAAGTATTCACATCCCAGATCAGCATTCTTGAAATGTCGTACATCCTGGCCTCTGTTCTCTTTGTGCTTGGATTGAAAAAACTCAGCCATCCTGCAACTGCCCGAAGCGGGAATCTATGGGCAGCTGGCGGGATGTTGCTGGCCATCGTGTTCACGATTCTGTTTCATAAAAAAGATGGCGCCCACATCGGGAATATCCCCTGGATCCTTGCAGCACTGTTAATCGGCACCATCGTAGGCTGGTTAGCTGCCAAAAAAGTTAAAATGACAGCGATGCCTCAGATGGTATCCCTATTTAACGGAATGGGAGGTGCATGTGCAGCCCTGATATCGCTGATGGAGTTTCCGCATATCCCTGACGAGCTAATTGTCCGTCATGGAATGTTAAATGGAGAGACTTTCACCATCCTGATGGGTTTGATGATAGGAAGTGTCTCATTTTCTGGAAGTATGATTGCTTTTGGAAAACTGGACGATAAGATTGGGGATGTCAAAACCAAGCTGATGCGCTATTTTAACCTCGCATTTCTTGTGCTTCTGGTAGCTATGATCGTTTATATCCTTCTTATGCCGGGCAAACCTGAGATGATCTGGATCTACCTGTTTACTGCTCTTGCGCTTATCTATGGAATTACATTTGTATTGCCGATCGGAGGAGCAGATATGCCGGTGGTAATCTCTCTGCTGAACTCCTTTACAGGTGTGGCAGCAGCCTTCGGAGGTTTCCTGTACAACAACCAGGCTATGCTCACTGGAGGTATTCTTGTGGGTTCGTCAGGAACGATCCTGACCATTCTGATGTGCAAAGCTATGAACCGGTCGTTGCTTAACGTTATCATAGGGGCATTTGGCGGTAGCGCTGCAGGCGCTGCTGAGGATGGGGATAAAACAGTTAAGGAGATCTCTCTGAGCGATGCGGCAGTTCTCCTGAGTTATTCGCAGAAAGTGCTGATTGTTCCGGGTTATGGCCTTGCTGTAGCACAAGCGCAGCATCTTTGCCACGAATTGGATGATCTGTTAACCAGTAAAGGTGTTGTGGTAAAATACGGTATTCATCCTGTTGCCGGCCGGATGCCCGGACACATGAATGTTCTTCTGGCTGAAGCCGATGTCCCCTATGAGAAGCTGACTGAGATGGAGGATGCCAACAACGAGATGAGTAGTACCGATGTTGTCATCGTTGTTGGTGCAAATGATGTTGTAAATCCTGCTTCCGAAGATGATCCGGCCAGTCCTATATACGGAATGCCTGTGATCAAAGCCTGGGAAGCAAAAAACGTCATCGTGATGAAACGGAGTATGGCTAAAGGGTATGCTGCTATTGAGAACAACCTCTTTTACCATCCTAAAAACCGGATGCTCTTTGGCGATGCAAAAGCTTCAATGCAGAAGCTCATTGCCGAGATCAAGAACCTTTGAAAAAGAGGTCGGGGTAATCCGAAAAAAAAGTATAAGTGACCGAAAAAAAAGTATAAGTGACCGAAAAAAAAGTAGGGGCGACCTGACAGGTCGCCCCTACTTTTTGGGTTGACTGGATTACTCCTTGATCAAACCCTGGGCTACTGAGTCAGCGTGAGCTGCTTCTGCCTGAGCCATTGCAATTGAATCTGCAATCCTCTGCTGTTCTGCCTGAACCATTGCCAATGAATCAGCAACGCGGATAGAGTCAGCAATTCTTGTCTCTTCTTGTTCTTTTACGCTAGGGCCGCACGCATAAATAAACGCTACAGCACCAATTACTAATAAGGTTGCAATTTTTTTCATCTGTTTATTGATTTTTGGAATTCTATGCAAAAGTAGTCCATTGAAGGGGTTCACTCCAAATTTTCAGAGAAGTATTTTTAACATTTTTTAACATTTCGATGTAACTATCTGGTTTCTAGTCAATATGTTTTTAACATGAATGCAGAAGGATCACTGGATCCTGAAGCTTGTTTTGATACTCTCTTTCTCTAAAGTAAGCAGAAATCAGTACTTTTGATGGGAACTAGTTTGAAGTTATTATATGTTGATTCCGTTAGCAGAGCAATTAAGACCGGAGAATCTGGACGACTACCTGGGACAGGAACATCTTGCAGGAAATGATGCTATTCTTCGAAAAGCAATAGAGTCGGGAAATGTACCCTCAATGATCCTGTGGGGTCCTCCGGGAGTTGGTAAAACCACTTTGGCTTACATCATCTCTAAGCAGTTAAACCGGACATTCTATACCCTCAGTGCAGTTAGTTCAGGTGTAAAGGAGGTGCGCGAGATCATTGCCAGCGCCACAAAAAGCGGAGAGAGCCCTTTTCTCTTTATTGATGAGATACACAGATTCAGTAAATCCCAGCAGGATGCCCTTCTTGGAGCTGTGGAAAAAGGCGTGGTAACATTCATCGGAGCTACAACAGAAAATCCCTCTTTCGAAGTTATCTCACCCCTGTTGTCACGCTGTCAGATTTATATCCTCAAAGGTTTGGAAGAACAGCAGTTGCTCCGGTTGATGGATCAGGGAAAAGAGAGGCTTGAGCAGTCGCTGGGGGCCTCCATCCGCATTGAAGAACCTGAAGCATTGTTGCGTATTTCAGGTGGTGATGCGCGAAAACTTTTAAATGCGCTGGAATTGGTTTCTACGACAGCTTCCCAAAAAGACAGTGAGGTAGTGATCACCAATGAGCTCACTCTGAGCATTATTCAGCAAAATCTGGCTATCTATGACAAAGGCGGTGAGATGCACTACGACATCATCTCGGCTTTTATCAAATCCGTGAGGGGTAGTGACCCCAATGCTACAATATACTGGCTAGCCAGAATGGTAGCAGCCGGAGAAGATCCTAAATTCATTGCCCGACGGATGGTGATCCTGGCTTCTGAGGATATCGGAAATGCCAACCCCAATGCCCTCCTGCTGGCCACTTCATGTTTCCAGGCCATCGATGTAATCGGCTATCCTGAATGCGACCTCATACTTTCACAAACCGCCATCTATCTGGCTTGCAGCGTTAAAAGCAACGCTTCTTACCTGGCAATCCGGCAAGCGGCTAAAACATTCAAAACGCATGGCGACCTTCCTGTTCCCCTGCATATACGAAATGCCCCAACTAAATTGATGAAAAACATCGGTTACGGGAAAGATTATAAATATGCTCACGATTATGATGAGAATTTTGTGAACCAGGAGTTTCTGCCTGAAAAACTTTCAGGAACAACTTTCTATAAACCACAGGATAATCCGAGAGAGAATGAACTAAGAGCCCGGTTAAAAGCGTTATGGAAGAAACGTTACAGGTATTAATAGAGGGTCAAGGGTCAAGGTTCAAGGGTCGAGGTTTATGACCCAACGATTGAGGTAGAACCTACGTAGGGACGAGGCATGCCTCGTCCGGGGACACAGGGCAAACGACACAGAGCACAGAATTCGTAATTCGAAAATCGAATCATTCATAATTTGAAATATTTCCATGAAATTACAAGAGATTCCAAAGATCAAATTTGCGGACAGCGGCAATTTTCTACTGATTGCCGGTCCCTGCGTAGTTGAAGATGAAACTATGCCCCTTCTGATTGCAGAAAGGATCATGAAGATCTGCGACAATTTCCAGATCCCATTCATTTTCAAAGCCTCCTATAAAAAGGCAAACCGTTCACGCTCCGACTCTTTTTCAGGGATTGGAGACGAAGAAGCGTTGAACGTAATTGAACACGTTGGGAATTCTCTGAATATCCCGGTTCTTACCGACATTCATTCGGAGAAAGAGGCCGAGATGGCAGCCGGATTTGTTGATATCCTCCAGATTCCGGCTTTTCTTTGCAGGCAGACTGAGTTACTGCTTGCTGCAGGAAAGACAGGCAAACCAATTAACATCAAAAAGGGGCAATTTGTTTCTGCAGGTGCGATGAAGTTTGCCATGGAAAAAGTTTACCAAACAGGGAATAAGCAAGTGATGCTTACCGAGCGGGGCACCACCTTTGGGTATAACGACCTCGTTGTGGATTTTCGTAATATACCTGAGATGCAGAAATTTGATGTCCCGGTCATTGTAGATGTAACACACTCTCTTCAGCAACCCAATCAAACAAGCGGGATAACAGGAGGACGGCCAGATCTTATTTCAACTATTGCCCGGGCCGCAATTGCAGCCGGTGCCGATGGGATCTTCATTGAAACCCATCCGGATCCGGCACATGCCCGCTCCGACGGTGCAAACATGCTCAGGTTAGATTTGTTGGAGAGTATTATAGAAACCCTTGTCAGAATCAGGAAAGCATTGTAGCTACACCAGCCGTATCAGTCAATTACCAATCCTTTGATACTACCCGATGTCTCATGGAAATTCACCTTCCATTTTGATGCTGGCAGGTAAGTGACAACACCCAACTGGTTGATAACACACTGCGTTTCTTCCTGTGTACCATCGGGTTGTGTTACATTCACCCTGGCAAGTTCAGGGATCCGGTAATAAAAGCCGTGATTTTCATCCTCTTCTATCGCCCTGCTCAGGTAATTTGTCACCTGATTTGTATTCCCGACACGTTGAATGTTGATAGTTATGGCTCCTCCACCCATTTCATCCAGATCCATCACTCCCCTGTCAGACAGAAACTTAAAGATCGGAATCTCTGTATTTATCTGATTGGCAAACGGGATATATTTATAATCATAGGTATAACTCTTCTGGATACTGATTCCTGTAAAGAGCTTCATATATTCCTTTTCCAGCAGTTTTAACTGGGTATCCATATATTCAAGGGTCTCCTGGTTGTAGCTTACCTCCTGGTAGCCTGTAAGCAAATTGAACCGGTTATCTTTGATCTTGGCTATAAAATCTGCTGCTTCCCTCGCCTTCTGCTCCGGCGATTTGTCAACCATCGTTCTCTTAAGAATCTGGCGCTCGAGAGTGAGGGTATCTATACTAACTTTCCGGATTATTGTATCCACCTTTTCAAAAACACTGACATCAGCATAGTACTTAAAAATTTCAGGAAAGACATCCTTCTCTGTGAGAATATTCCCATCTTCATCCTTGAAAACACGTATGACTTGTTCGGCTGGTTCCACAGCATTCGGGAGTGTACCGAGGATCAATCCGGATTCATTGAGACTCAGTAATCCTGCTTTTTCCGTTTTGGAAAGTTTCTCCCCCAATTTTACAAAGTAGTATTGCCCGGGATCAGGTTCAGCGGAAGTGGTAATATTGATACCATTGATCCTGTATTCCACAGCGTTAGCCATAACCACATTCTTAAGTCCGAGATAGCGCAACGCATACTCGGCATACGGCCCTTTGTAATATTCGATCCGATTGATGACAACTTCAATATTCACCACCGTTCGTGGCAAGGCATAAAATACTCCTTGTTTCGAATCAGGCACAGAAGATTGGTCTACATGGAAAACACTGATTTGTCCCTGTCCCAGGGTGGATATAACAAGACACAGAACAATAAGAAATCCCTGACAGATTATCGAATTTTTCATGATTTCAACGTTTAAGTATATTAACGCATAAATAACAGTTCGCGGTATTTCGGAAGAGGCCATAACTCATCATCGACAAGCATTTCGAGCTTATCAACATGATAGCGGATCTGATCGAAATAGGGAAAAACCTTAACACAGTAAGCATCTGCTTTGGCCGCAACATAG
>ERZ889078.270-NODE-270-length-47687-cov-13.895847_pt1 | contig 47687 bp, 45 predicted proteins | sample MGYA00521266_ERZ889078 | MGnify/ENA primary metagenome ERZ889078 (study PRJEB32303, sample SAMEA104408618) | aquatic metagenome | biome: Brackish water; feature: Pelagic; material: water | place: Baltic Sea | collected 2014-06-16T06:34:00 | depth 76,534 m ... | reverse complement strand
GGAGTATTTTTCGAGGTCTTTTTTTTTCATTACTCTTTTCTGAAAAATAAATTTTACCACGGAGAACACAGAGAAGGCACTGAGCACACCGGGTAACTAATCACTGCTGCTCCGTGAATTCGGTGTCTTCTCCGTGCCCTCTGTGGTTATTCCTTTATCAGCGCGCACCAAACATTATGCATTGTGATTCTCCTATTCTACAATCAGTTTCATGCTCTCTGTCATACCGGAGCTCTTCACTCTCACCAGGTAGATTCCTGCAGGAAGCTTAGAAATGTCCAACTGCATAGATCCTGAAAGAACGACATTGCCTGCATGCAACATCTTTATACCAAAGCTATTGTAGAAAGTTACTTCAGCTGAACCCTTTTGATCGGAGATCAGAGTTACAGTGTTCTTCGCAGGGTTTGGATAGAGGCGAAGAGTGTTGGTTCCGGAAAGTTCATTAATCCCAACACCGACATCAACCGTTACCTCAAATGAGATGGAGAAGGATCCTCCACCGCAAGCGTTAACTCCCTGAACTTTGATCTCAGCGGGTCCGCTGTAGCTCTGATCCCAGGTAACTGTACAGGCAGGCGAAGCTCCTTCAACGATTCCGGCTGCGGCTGGTGTCAGTTCCCATGCGTAGGAAGTAGCATACAGCCCGCCTTCAGTTATATATTCTGAAGTTGGAGTTGCACCGGTGAAAACAAGGCCTGGACCCTCTGGCCCGGCGGGTTGGTATGGAGGCTCCGGATCAATGGTCACGGTAGCCTCTCCGTCCATGTTGTTGTCACAACCTGCTGCAACATTGACACCAACTGCTGTATAATCGCCAGCAGTAAGCTGATCGCCGAACGAGATGGCAGAGCCTGTACCGGTCACCACGTTTGTGGTGGGAGTTCCGTCAAGATAGAGAGTGTAGTCTACGCCAGTCTCAGAATTATCGAGCCCGACCGGACTTCCGGTTCCACCTTGTCCGCAATAGGCACCACCACCAGTTACCGTAAAAGCAGTGGGGCCTTCATTGATGGTGATGTTCAGGTAGCCTGACCACTCACTTTCACAACTTCCGTTTAAAGCTTTCACACGCAGTGTTGTAGCTCCAACGAAGGAATTTACCCAGTCAACAGTACAGGTTGATCCGTTGGGATAGATGGCACCGGCTTCATAGGGAAGCAGCTCCCATGAATAGGAGGTGGACGGGATACCTCCTGTTGTTGTGTAGTCGGTATTAGGAGCATTCATACATAGTTGCTCTGTCCCTGTGGGGGTTGCTGGTATTGTTGGTTGCTCACTTACGGTAATCGAAAGCGGCGCCGACCAGGGGCCGTCTCCGCAGCTATTGGTGGCTTTCACCTTCAGCTGGGCTGTTCCGGTCCAGACATCGTCGAAGTTAACAGTGCAGGATGTAAATGCAGGAGTGATCACACCTGCTGATGCCGGAGTAAGTTCCCATGTGTAGCTGGTGGCACCAGCAGAGCCGGAAGTGCTATAGGTCATATTTGGTGGGTTGGTGCACATACCTGCGTTTCCCTGTGGTATCCCGGGCGCAACGGGTGCAGCGGTGACATCGATAAAATTCGTTTTTATTTCTATGTTACCTCTGCCTGTTGTGGCATTCCAGGCAGTTAGGGTCACATCGTTGACGCCGGTAGTAGTGTAATTCACCGATGGGTTCTGGGTGGTAGCCGAAGATGGATTTCCGCCTGGGAAACTCCATAACCAGTTAGTCGCGCCGCTGGCTATTCCGGAGAAGTTTGTTGTGACGGGTGCACAGCCGGTAGTAGGAGATCCGGTGAAGTCGACTGACATAGGAAGAGGTAATGCATTCAGATCCACCTTCATGCAGTTGTAGATTGTCTTGCTCCCATTGGCCTGAACAAAAGCAACGAGTTCACATTCGCCGGCAACCCAGGAGCTCTCTTTCTGAAAAGTGAGATTGATAAACTGAAAATCCCCCGTTGCAAAGCTGAGGGGTGTTCCATTCTCATCAGGAACCATGGTCCGCATTACATGATCAACTTCATTCATACAACCTGCCCCGGGCCAGGGAGCTGTTGCGATGTTGCTTTCTGTAAGGACCAGATGTACTTTCAGGTCTGAGGCTGAAATTGTGTTCAGCTTGTGAATCGACAACGTAATGTTGTATGTGTCTCCTGTATTTGTTCCGGAAATATCAATCGTAAGTGGTGAAAGTACCGGATAGGCAGCATTGTAGAGCCCAAGATAGGAGGTGTAAACATTCCCATTAGGACAGCCAGCTCCACCAACAAGCGATCCCGTGCCATCAAAGAAGGCGGTCGGATAGCCACTGATTCCATAATAGCTGTTCCTGGCGTTGGATGCATTGTTGGTAAATGCATCGCCATTGTGGTTTTCGATTACGGCTACCTGTTGACCATTTGCGAGCAGGTCATGTGCTCCATTAGCAGCTCCCGGACAATAGGTACACCAGGTGCCGGTTCCGATCTCAAGGACAACATAGGAGCGTTGAACCGACTGTGACATTGTGATCATCACACTCAGAAATAATGCAAAAATCAGAAATACTTTTTTCATGGGAATAATTTTTGTAAACAGTTGGTTTCTCTTAAATGAAGTGCAAATGTAGTGGTTTTTCATTTTTTGTTGTACCGAATGTGAATTTTTACACAACACGGTTTTATATAGATCAATATTTGTTACATTTGTAAGAAAGAACCAACCTATGTATTACTCCGGTCAAGAGATTATCGAAATTGCAGTCAGAATTGAAGAGAACGGCAATGAATTTTACACGGCAGCTGCCAAGGCCATTAAACAAAACAACGACATCAAAGGATTACTCCTTGACCTGGCCGATAAAGAGTTGATCCATATTGCCATCTTCCAGAAACTGGCAAAAAAATTTGAAGCTGAGAATTTTGAGTTCAATTCAGATGAAGTATCTGATTATATCAACTACCTGGCCGACCAGCATATTTTCGGGAAGGCCGGTGCCGGTGCCGCACTGGCAAAAACTGTAAGCACCCCGCTGGAAGCTCTGGAAATCGCTCTCAAGTTCGAGAACGACAGCGTTACCTTTTTCACCGAGTTGGAAAAACGCACCCAAAGTGATGCCAAACAACTCATCCGCCAGATCATTGAAGAGGAGAAAGAACACGCTGCCGAGATCCAAACCTTTATGTAATCAGTGATTAGCGATTAGGGATCAGGGATCAGGGTTTCATGTAAATTGAATATTTTCTTTACATTCGGATGTCAAATTAAATATCATCACTATGAACTGGTTCCTGACAACATTCCGAGAACATCCGGAGCTTGCTGTTTTTCTTACCATTGCAGCCGGATTTTTCATCGGTCGTTTCAAATACAAAACCTTCTCCCTTGGTAACGTCACCAGTGTTTTGCTGGTAGGTGTCATCGTTGGGCAAATGAAGATTGATATCTCCAACGACGTGAAGCAGATCTTCTTCCTCATTTTTCTCTTTTCCGTGGGGTACAGTGTCGGGCCTCAGTTCTTTAACAGTATGAAAAAATCGGGGCTTCCCCAGGTGCTCTTCACCGTTATCATTTCTGTAGTGGCCCTGGTTTCCACCTGGTTACTTGCAAAAATGATGGGGTATAATGCCGGACAAACTGCCGGTTTATTTGCTGGTGCCCAAACCATTTCAGCTGTAATTGGTGTTGGCGGAGATACGATCAACTCACTGACAATGGATCCGGAACTAAAGAAAAGTATGGTTAATGCCATTCCGGTCTGTTATGCAGTCACTTATCTCTTCGGGACCATTGGATCTGCCTTTTTTCTTGCCCAGGTTGGCCCCCTATTCTGGGGTGGTCTGAAGAAGGCACGCCAGCAGTGTATTGACCTTGCAGCTAAATTAGGAGTTGGGTCAGATGATCTAAGCCTGATTTCAACTTTCTCCGGAATCGTATTTCGTGGCTTTAACATCAATTCCGATTCCTTTTTCGTGGGAAAAACAGTCCGGGAGGTACAAAAGAAATTCATCGACGATGGGTACAGGATCTATGTTGAACGGATCCGTAAAAAAGGTACCCATGAAATCTTTGAAGCCACTCCTGACTATAAATTTCAAGCTCATGATGATGTCGTCATCCAGGGAAAAGGTGTTGGTATAATCACGGAAGAGAAGATTATCGGGAAAGAAATTTTCGATTCACAACTGTTGAATTTCGAAGTTGAGTCAGTAAAGGTTTTGCTGACCAACAAGAAAGCGAACGGTATGACAATCCGTGAGTTGAGTCACCAGTACGTGGATCTCAGGGTCTCGCTGCAAAAAATTTCCAGGGTAGGAACAGAAATCCCAATGATGCCTGCAACTGTTTTGCATAAAGGAGATATACTTACAATTATCGGCCCGCAGAAAGATGTAAAAGAGGCAGTAAAGCTGCTCGGAATCCCTGATCTCATGACCAATACCACCGATCTGATTTCGGTCGGCCTGGGGATTCTTCTAGGAGGATTGGTTGGCGTTCTGGCATTCCATATTGGTAAAGTCAGCCTCAGCCTGAGTACCAGCGGAGGTGCACTGATCGCAGGCCTTTTCTTCGGATGGCTGCGTTCCAAACATCCCTCGGTTGCACAAATACCTCAGCCTGCCCTCTGGATCATGACCAACCTGGGATTAACTGCCTTCATTGCTGTGGTAGGGATATCAGCCGGACCCAGCTTCGTTTCCGGGTTTCAGCAGGTTGGAGTCATGCTTTTTGTGATCGGTGCGATAGCCTCCCTGGTCCCCCTGCTGATTGGGATCATCCTGGCCCGGTACGTGTTTAAATTCGATGTGGCAATTGGCCTTGGCTGCTGTTGCGGAGCCCGGACGACCACTGCAGCTCTGCCTGCAGTTCAGGATTCGCTGGAAAGCCCGCTACCAACGTTAGGATATACCGTGACCTATGCCGTTGGAAACACGCTATTGATCATTTGCGGTATAATAATCGTTTTTCTGATGAATTAAAAATCCTCTGTTATGGCTTCAAGAATTCCAAAAATTAAAACAACCAGGGCAGCTGAAAAGAAGCTCGAACAGATGAGTCCCTTCGAGATCAAGAACACATTGATCAACCTGGCAAACCATCACACTAACAAAACCACACATGCCACATTGAATGCCGGTCGGGGAAACCCCAACTGGATCGCAACCACACCCAGGGAGGCTCTGTTTACACTTGGGCAATTCGGGATGGAGGAGTGCCGGCATGCGATGAACTACAAACAGGGACTTGCCGGCATTCCCAGGCAGGAGGGGATTGCTAAACGGTTTCATGTTTTCCTTAGGAAAAATAAAGAAAAACCCGGCATCAACCTTCTTAAAGAGCTTTACAGCTATGGCTTGAAAAACCACCAGTTCAATCCCGATGCCTTCGTTCATGAACTGGCCGAAGGGGTGATCGGCGATCAGTACCCGGTGCCTGACCGCATGCTGAAAATTCCTGAGGCGATTGTCCAGGACTACCTTGTGCAAGAGATGTGCGCCAATCGTCCACCCAAAGGAAAGTACGATCTTTTTGCTACAGAAGGGGGAACGGCAGCCATGTGTTATATCTTCGACTCTCTGATGCAGAATTTCCTGATTAAACGCGGCGATAAAGTGGCACTGTTTATCCCGATATTCACCCCCTACATCGAAATCCCGGAGCTCGACCGCTTCAACTTCAAGGTGATCCATATAAACGCAACCGGGAAAAATGTCGACGGAATGCACAACTGGGAGTATCCTGATGAGGAGCTGGATAAGCTGAAAGATCCGGAGATTAAAATTGCATACCTTGTCAACCCCAGCAACCCTCCTTCTGTTGCCCTCAGCCCCCGCGAACGGAAGAAGATCATCGACATCATCAAAAAGGATAACCCCAACCTGATGTTCATCACGGATGATGTATATGGTACCTTCGTCAACGGTTTCCGTTCCCTGATGGCCGAAATCCCGCATAACACACTCGGGGTCTACTCATTTTCCAAGTATTTCGGTTGCACCGGATGGCGGTTGGGTGTGATTGCCCTGCATGAAAAGAATATTTATGACCGGATGATAGAAGAGCTTCCAGAGGCCAAAAAAAAGGTTCTCTTCAAACGGTATCACTCCATCCATCTGCATCCCGACAAGTTGAAATTCATCGACCGGATGGTAGCCGACAGCCGGATGGTGGCACTCAACCATACGGCAGGTCTCTCACTGCCCCAGCAGATCCAGATGACGCTATTTGCTGCCTTTGCTCTCTTCGACAAGAATAACGCTTACAAACAGCTCACCTGCGACATCATTCACAAAAGGCTGACACTCCTTTTCGAAGGGATGGGATTCAAGCTGAAACCAAACCCAGACCGGGCCGGGTATTATGCCGAGCTGGATATCATGTTATGGGCAGAGAAAACTCATGGAAAAGAGTTCGCTGATTTTCTAGTTAAGAATTTCGAACCGGTGGATGTCGTTTTCCGGCTTGCGGAACTTGAATCCATTGTTTTACTGAATGGAGGTGGCTTCGACGGTCCTCAATGGTCAATCCGGGTCTCCCTGGCCAATCTCGATGATACAGCCTATACGGCTATCGCCCAAGGGATCAAAGAGATCGTTTCGGAGTATGTTGATGCCTGGAAGAATAAATGACTCTACCCCTAAATCCCCTAAAGGGGACTTGCTCCTCCCTTTGGGAGGATATGACTGCGGAGCAGAGTAAGCCCCCTTTAGGGGGTTTGGGGGCGAGCTGGGGATTTAGGGGTTAATGTTAAATATTCCGTACCTTTAACTCCCGTTTTACCCGCGGAAAAAATTTTTATGGTCGAAAAAGCCAAAAAATTTGGTGCATTTGCAGGTGTCTTTACCCCCTCTTTGCTGACTATTCTCGGTGTGATCATGTACATGCGTCTGGGGTGGGTTGTTGGCCAGGCAGGATTGATCAGCGCCCTCATTATCATCGTGCTGGCCCATGTGATCTCCATCTCCACCGGCTTGAGTATCTCTTCAATTGCCACAGATAAAAAGATCAAAGCCGGTGGGATTTATTATATCCTCTCACGCAGTTTGGGTTTACCTATAGGTGGAGCGATCGGGATCACACTCTTCATTGGTACAGCCCTCAGTATATCCCTTTATCTAATCGGTTTTGCTGAAAGCTTCCTAGCCATCGATGCCATCAGGAACTTCACCGGATTGGAACAAAATGTGATGGGATTCAGGATCGTGGGCACAGTCGCCATCCTGCTTCTGGTAATTCTCGCTTTAATAAGTACCTCGGTAGCAATCAAAACCCAGTATTACATTATGGGTGCAATCGGATTATCGCTTATCTCCATCATAGTCGGGTTTTTTGTCAAAGAGGATTTTTCATCATCAACAGTAAGTCTCTCCTATTTCCGGGATGGAGTCTCCCCTGAGATCGTATTTGCCATCTTTTTCCCGGCAGTCACTGGGTTTACAGCAGGAGTGGCTATGTCGGGCGACCTGAAAGATCCAAAGTCGGCAATCCCCCGAGGAACACTTGCAGCTATAGCCTTAGGGCTTATAATCTATATTGGGCTGGCAGTTGCGTTTGCCCTGTTTGTCGACCGGGAGTTGCTCCTGACCGACTACAACTTCCTGATGAAGATTGCCTGGTTTGCCCCCTTTGTGATTGCCGGAATCTGGGGAGCTACCCTCTCATCGGCTCTGGGCGGTATTCTTGGAGGGCCCAGGATTCTGCAGGCAACCTCTGCCGACAGGATCACCCCGAAAATTTTTGCCCGGGGTTATGGAGCATCCAATGAACCCCGTAATGCCCTGCTGGTCATTTTTCTTATCGCTGAAGCTGGTATCCTGATCGGGGAACTGGATGTGATCGCCGGTATCGTGACAATGTTTTACCTGGCCTCCTATGGCTTCATCAACATCGCCTTTTTCCTTGAGAACTGGGCCAGCACCGATTTCCGCCCCTCCTTCCGGGTAAACCGTTATTTCGGCTTGATTGGCTTCATCGCTGCGTTTGGAGTAATGTTCAAGCTGGATATGATGTCAATGTTCGCTGCATTCATCATTATGGGACTCCTCTACTATTTTCTGAAAAGGAGACAACAGCAAACTGACTCAGGAGATGTTTGGCAAAGTGTTTACTCATCCCTGGTGCGGAGTGCTCTGCACCGGATGCGGAAACGGCCGCTGGAACAACGAAACTGGCAGCCCAATATCATCCTGTTCAGTGGTGGAACTGAAAAACGGCCACACCTGATTGAGTTTGGACGATCGCTGGTGGGAAAGCATGGGGTGCTCTCCAATTTCGACCTGAGGGTAAATAAAGATGCCCAAATTCTTGTCACACGAACTGATGGGGATGCAACATCTGAGGAGGAGGTTCCCGGCATGTTTACCCAGCGAAAAACAGTCAGGGATTTGTACGACGGAATAGAATCCATTGCAGGCGTTTATGGTTTCTCGGGATTTGAACCCAACACCGTGATGATGGGTTGGGCCAGGGAGACGCAGCAGCCGGAACGGTTTGCGGAAATGCTGAAAACCCTCTATGAACTTGACCTCAATGTTTTGCTTCTCGATTGGGACAAACGGACTGGTTTTGGCGAATACAAAACAATTGACATCTGGTGGAAAGATGTCAGTAACCAGGGAAATCTTGCCATTGCCCTTACAAGGCTGTTACTTTCTTCGGATCATTGGAATGGAGCCACAATTCGCCTGATTATTGTTAGCTCACTTACGGAGCAACAGGATCATATCTATACTGAAGCTGAAGAGCTGCTTGAGACACTCCGAATCAATGCGACAGTAAAGGTGATCGACAATCATATCAAACAACGGCCTTTTTACGAAATTGTACAGGCCGAATCCCGGACCACCGACCTTGTTATCACCGGCATCCCCGCAATAGAAAAGGGAAATGAAGCAGAGTATATTGAAACCATCAACATCCTGCTGCATCAGATCGGCACTGTCCTTCTCATCAAGGCATCATCTGCATTTAAACAGCTTAGCCTGGAAATTGACAAACATCAGTACAAATATATTCCCGATCGACCCGGGCAATATAAACTATCAAAGAAGCCAATAAACTCTCCTGAATCCTCTCTCCCTGAAGGAGTTCCTGAGGAACTCAAGAAGTTATACACATCCTGTTTAGATCTCCTGTCCGGGTTCTTTAAGGATTTCGTTCAACCAGCTTTCCGGTACAATGTAAACAAAGTTGTTGCCCTGGAAAACAACATCCTGGAGTCAGTACAATTAATTGAATCAGAGCCTTTCCGACGACTGCCTGAGACTAAACGAGCCCGGCAGTTAGCTTCTATTAAAACAAATCAACTTGTTCTAACTGAGAAAATTGTTGAAGAATTGCAAAAGAGTATCCTCACCCAGCAACGCGAAGGACTTGACAAGGGGATGAAATTTCTGATCTCCGGTATTCAGGAATCAGTGGACAAATCCCCAGCCACAATTAAAATAAGGCTCTTTCCCCGCCATCTGGAGATTCACAATTCTGATACACTTGCTGCCAGAAACTTCAAAAGGATCACCCGATTCATCCACTCTGAAAAAAAAATCAGCGATGGAATCTCCTATACCGTCCGGTTTCAACGGATGATCAGGAACGTTCTCCCTGAAGGAGTATACCAGATCCTCGATGGCTCTTTGGTTAAGCTCGGGCAGATAAATACAGCAACCGTTACCGGGTTCAGAAGCCTGCTGCAGGCAACCCAGCTCTTTTTCGATCTTTCACAGTATCCGGAGGAAGATAAAGCGAGACTGAATGCTGCAAAAAAAGAGATACGGGAAGCAATCAGAAATTTGAAAAAACTCAACCAGGAAGCTGACAACGTATTGTCAGGCATACTGGTTGAAAATATTTCACTCCTGTTTGTTGACCTGAGTAATCTCATTGATTCAGGGTCCCCAAACCAAAATGCTGCGGAAGATAAAAAGACAGCTACCAAACACCTGCTTCATAAGATCACACTGATTCCTGATTTATGGGCCGGGAACAGAATCCTTCTATACAACGGGATAAAACTGGAAATCAGGCTCAGACTCTTTGTCTTTCGCCTGAAAAAAATCCTGGATCGTGTCCAGGATGAAATCAAACAACTAACCTACTCCCAGATTATTCAACGTTCTGAGAATTTGAACGTAAGGTTAAAATATTACCTGAATGAGCTCCAGGCAGATCCCGCCTGCCAGTTCAACCTGGATGAATCAGATATTCTGTGGGACGACAAAACAGATTTTCAACTAACCCTCGACAGGATCATTGACAAATCGCTGATCGGGATCAAAGCCCTGGTGAATAAACTGCCGGAAAAAACTGAACTGCTTGTTCCCGACAGTATAAAAGAACCAGGTGAACTAATCAGTGGAGATCTGAAACCTCTGAACCTCTCTACTTACCAATTGGTGGATTATCATGTCCAACGTAATCTCTTTGAAGGGTTAAACCATATCAGGGGGACATTCCCGGGAACAATCTATCAATCAGCCTGGAAAATTAAAAATGCCCTGAGGCTGGTCAGTATCGGTAACATGAATACGGAGTCAAAAAGTACTCTTGCGATTGTCTTACAGGAAGATGATTCTCCGGGAAGGTTCTCTGGTGGCGGTGAACGGTTTTCTGACTTTGTAACAGAACAGATGGCGGTTGTGCAAGAGGAACTTAAAAAGATCCAGACCGATCTTGACCATCAAAAGGTAGATTTTGAACAGAAGGTAAGCACCACTGTTGGCGAACTGACTGTCGGTCGTCTTCTCCATACCCCGGATACCTATAAACAATATATTAAAAAACGAGATGCCCGCGACAGGTTAAATCTGATGAAGGACTCACTTCGTGGGGCCAGGAAGCGCATTCATAAAATGAGCACAGCGATCTGGTACAGACAGAGTGATGCCCTTCTCTTTGCAAAAAAAATCAGTGCGGGAGACGGAAGGCAGAAATCGCTGGTGGATTCGCTTCTTACACTACACGAACGTGTTAAGCCGCAGGAGGAGTTGCTTAACAGGTTACCTTTTTACTACCGGCAACTTTTCCTTCAGAAATATAATTTCAAATCTGTGTTCTGGGTAAATCGGCAGAAAGAGATTGTCCAGATACAACAGGCTATATCACGGTTCAAAAAGGGATTTTCCGGAGGAATCCTGATACGGGGTGATCGAAATTCCGGCAAAACATTCTTCCTCAGTTATATCTCTTCAAACCTGTTCCAGGGTAAACAAGTCTATGCGATCAGCTCCCCTCCGGCTGGCTCCTGCGATCCGGAAGTTTTCTGGAAAATGCTTCAGGAGAGCACAGGGATTGACGGAACAACCGATCAGATTTTTAATGCTCTGGGAGAGAACTCACTTGTAGTTATTGATGATCTTGAACTCTGGTGGGAAAAATCACCCACCGGAGCAACAGTTTTAAAACTAATCGTAGACCTGATCCGGAGATATGGTCATAAGTGCCTTTTTCTCCTGACAGCCTCTGAATCCAGTTACCGCATCATCAACCAGGTGTCTGATATAGAATCCTGTCTTCTTACCGTTGTTGACCTTCAACCATTCAATACGCTTGCCATTCAGGAGGTGGTGATGTTTCGGCATCAATCGAGTGGTCTTGATATCCGGAGATCCGATAAAGGGAATATCAGGCTATCCCGCACAGCACAGGCAAAACTTTTCGCCAGATACTTTTCTTACACACGCGGAAATATCGGAGCTACTTTGCTTGCATGGGTCTCAAACATCACCGATTTCCAGGATGACACCCTCTTCATCAGGCAGCCACAATTACCTGAACATTCGATCCTCGAACGATTAAGCCCGACGGTCCGGCTCTACCTGATTCAGTTTCTGCTTCATAAACGACTTGATCTTCACAAACTTCAACGGTTAACATTGGATCCTGTAAATGAGGTTGAGAAACAGCTTCTCTTTCTGAAGCGGGCTGGATTGATCACCGAGCGAGCTGGTCATATTTTTGAACTTGACAGGTATCTCTATATTCATCTGAAACATGTCATTCAGTAATTAATCATACGAGGAATTACAACTATGGAATTAACCGGCCCTGATCCTGCTCATCTCTTCCTGCGATTCGTCGGATGGGGTATGGCACTTTTTCTGGTAATCCGCCTCATCAGGTTTCTCTTGCCTATCCCCCTTTACAAAGAGAAACTCCGGCATAAGTCAATAAAAGTATTTCCGGTGGTGGAATTGATCTTCTGGTTGATTTTCCTCTCCTGGTTTGTAATTATCTTTTCGAAAACCAACGAGTTATATGCATTTGTAGTCTTAGCCATATTGCTGATGGTTCTCTTTTGGATCTCCCGCTTCTGGGTTAAAGACGTAATTGCCGGGGTGATATTCAGAAGTACAACCCGCCTCAAAGTGGGGGACCAGCTTCATGTGGGTGAGATCAAGGGAATCATTAAAACGTTCAATAATTATTCTCTGGAAATAGAGACGCTTGATAACCAGACCATTTTTATCCCTTATGCAAAACTGGCCGATGCAGTTAATATAAAAAGTGACCGAACAGGGCAAAGTAAAGGGTATACCTTCACACTTGATTGTCTCGGACCGGTAGAGTTAAATGAGATTACCGATCAGATTAAATCAACCATTCTCGCCACACCATGGGTATCGGTAAACCGTATGCCGGTGATCACGCTGACCTCTCATTCAGAAGAGAGCTATCTGTTCGAGATCACAGTATTTCCAATCGACAATACCTTTGCAGGAAAGATTGAATCCCTGGTTAAAGAGAGATTTACGGGTCGCTTAGCCAATAGTCATTGACATAACAAAGAGGCAAAAAAGAATCACAACGATGATGATCGGAGCAACAACACCCCAGCCTCCTTTAGTCTCATTATCCATGACAATAAGATTTTAATCCCATAAAAATACTAGTATTCATCTAGAAACTCTAAAATTCATCGGGTAATTTACTCAAATCTTCATACGTAAACACCGGACCATCTTTGCAAACGTATGTACTTCCGATATTACACCTTCCGCATTTGCCGAGCCCACACTGCATTTTCATCTCCAGTGTTGTGACAACATCTTTGGGGTCAAAGCCGAGCTTGTCGAGCGACATGAGTGTATATTTGATCATGATTGGTGGTCCGCATGTGATTACCTTTGTATTCTCAACTATTGGATTCACAACCTCTTCCAGAATTTTAGGCACAACCCCTACATTCTCTTTCCAGGTATCTTCAGGTTTGTCGATCGTAAGGATCACCTTTAATGATTTGTTGTTCTTCCACTCGTCAATCTCCTCTTTGTAGCATAAATCTGCCGATGTACGGGCTCCGTAAAGAATGGTAAAATCGGCGTAATCGTTGCGGTTATCAATCGCATACTGGATGAGTGAACGCAAGGGAGCTAAGCCGATGCCGCCTCCGACAAAAAGAAGGTTTTTCCCTTTCAGGTCTTCCAATGGGAACCAGTTTCCGTAGGGCCCGCGAATACCAACAACATCTCCTTCATCCAGATCTCTGTGGATGTCGGCGGTAACAATTCCTGCACGTTTTATAGAACAGTCGAAGGTGCCTTTCCTTGTGGCCGAGGAAGCAATGCAAAACGTACACTCCCCACTACCGAGCAATGAGAATTCTACAAATTGGCCCGGAAACCAGTCGAATTTTTCTGCCAATGATTCATCCCTGAATTTTAACCGGTAAGTCCTTACATCCGGGGTCTCCTGGATGATCTTTTCGACCGTACAGATCATGGGGACTAAAAGTTGTTCCATATATGTTTTGGTTTACCCCTCCCCTGCCCCTCCCCTTGAAGGGGAGGGGTTTGGGGTGGGGTCATTTTGCTACTTTGTTGACTACCTCAAATATGCTTATGTTTACCGGGCAGGAGGTTGTACACTTCCCACAACCAATACACAGGTTTACTCCAAACCGCTCCTTATAATAGACAAACTTGTGCATGGCCCGTTGACGCCAGCGGCGGTATTTCACCGGCCTGGGGTTATGGCCGCCGGCCATCAGGGTAAAATAGACATTGTTACAGGAGTCATAGCTTTTGTACCTGACTCCTTCATCACGGAGCTTCTCGTCGGAAATTTTAAAACAGTGACAGGTGGGGCAAACAAATGCACAGGTATTGCAACTGACGCAGTTGGAAGATACATCTTCAAATTCAGGGGAGTCAAACTGTCCCTGCATTTTTTCGTTTATCTCCGTGTAGTCCATCTTTAGTCGGAAAGAGCTTGCAAACTTCTCAAACTGTTTCTTCATCTCCTCCTGGGCCGATCCATTGGCTACAGCAAGCCCTGTTGCATTCTCTTTCAGGAAGGTTTCTCCTTTTTCTGTCCGGGCCTGCAGGTAAACCTTCTCATCCAATCCATTGATAACAGCCACATCGAAGGCATCCAACTGCTCTACATCGTAGTCGAGGGAGGTGCAGAAGCAGTGTGTGGAAGCTTCGTTGCAGCGTGTTGAGATGAGGATGGTATTCTCTCTGCGTTTCCCGTAATCAGTATCCACATAGTCCCATTTGTAAACTGCATCCAGAACCTGGAGGCTACGGGCATCGCAATGCCTGACACCAAGGACAACCCGCTTCCCTGCAAGAGGATCCTCTTCCGTATCCGTGAGTTCAGTCCCCTCACTTGTAGCCTTGTATTTCATCACCTTGGCAGATTTGGGGAAGAAGAGTGGTTTCACACTCATTGTCTTTGGGATCGGTGAATCGGTATTACATGTGGAAAGGGAGTCTACCCTGGTAAAATCAAATTTACCGAATTTTTCCACCGGGGCATAGGTATCATGAGCGCTGATGATCGCCTCATAAAATGCCTGAAGACCGGCCGGATCAGTACTATATGTTGTCAGGTTCATCGTTCAGAAAAGGTTACATGATAAAATCGTCAGGGTCACTCAGACTGTATTTGTAGAACGCTCCCCGGTCATCCTGGATCATTCCGGCCAGGTGCTCCTGAAAGTTCTCATAGATCACCTTTTCGTTCTGTTTATGCAGCAGGTGCAACGGTAAGTGACTCGGACAGGCTTTTTCACAATTCCGGCAATCCACACATCGTCCGGCCAGGTGTAACGACCATGTCATCAAGGCATGAAACGCACTTGAAGTGGTATTGGCTCCGTGATAAAGAGTAGCTGTCTCCTGGTCGATACAACAGTTGGAACAGTAACAGAGTGGACAGGAGTGACGGCAAGCATTGCAGCGGATACAGTTTTCAAACACCTCTTCAAAATACTCCTGCCGCCCGGTCAGGCTTTTTCCATCCAGTGCCCGGATGTCTGAATTCTCCTGATAATCCCGTTTCCCGGATGGTGTGCCAAGCATCTCGTCAAAGACCACTGCATCGGGCATCACACATTCAACACAGTTCTGTGCCTTCCCGCCCGTTTCATCCACAACGCCTTCACAGGCGATTCCGACAATAAAGAGCTTCTCTCGTTTTACCTGGTTTTCGGTGAGCATCAGGTTCAGGGCACGGCTGTCGCAACCTTTAACTACCAGTCCAACCCGTTTGTTCCTGGTATGCTCATACTTAAGGTAGTTGGCGAGATTAAAAACCGATTTGTCGGTGAAGAGCAGCTGATCAACATCTTTGTATTGATTGATCAGCACAGGCACCTGGTTCTCGTCAAAGCCCGTATTGCGGTAACCTATGAACACATCGATCTTCTCTTCAGAGAACAACCTGCCCGCAATATCCTGAATTTGCTTTGTATAGTTCATGTTTGCGATATATTTTCCTTTTTGTAAAGATGAAGTGGTCCAAGCTTCTTGATATCCTCTGTAACCTTAGTTACCACTTTGGCAAACTTCGGTCCCTCTGCAGCCGATACCCAGGAGAACTGGATGCGATCTTCATGGAATCCCACAAAGTTCAGTAGTCTCTTCGTTACCAGGAATCGTCTTCGGGCATAATAATTTCCGGAGATATAATGGCAATCGCCCGGATGACAGCCAGATATGAGCACACCATCAGCCGATGTTTGCAGAGATTTGATGATGAACCACGGATCCACGCGGCTGGAACAGGGAACCCGTATGATCCGGATGTTCGGTGGATATTGAAGTCGGCTTGTCCCGGTCAGGTCGGAACCTGCATAGGAACACCAGTTGCACAGAATTCCCATGATCACCGGCTGCCAGTCGGGCGGAGCCTCCACATGAGGTTTCTCAATGCTTACAATTTTCTCTTTTACTTCTGCTTCCATCAGATAGATACTATCTCGTTAATGATTTGCATATCGGTGAATCCAGCCAGGTCGATTGCCATACTGCGACAGATTGCCACACATGATCCGCAACCCTGACAAACCCCTTCATTGATCTTCGCCACTGTTCTGATCTCCTTCGAACCATGGCCCAGTGGAATCTCTTCAGTAATAATTGCCTGATAAGGACATACCGTGACACAGTTCTGACAACCGGTACAATAATCGGTGTTGACAGTGGAAACCATAGGATCCTTTAACATAGTGTCTCCTGCAAAGAGTCCACAAACCTTGGCAGCTGTGGCCGAAGCCTGCGCTACAGTTTCGGGGATATCTTTCGGAGCCTGGGTACAGCCGGCAAGGAAGATGCCGGCTTTGGCTGTCTCCACCGGGCGTAGTTTCGGATGGGCTTCTGAGAGGAACCCGTATTTGTCGTATGAGATTCCCAGCAACCTGGCCAGGTCGGAATTATCTTTGTATGGATAAACGGCAGTGGCCAGCACAACCAGGTCGGCCTCCACTTCAACAACCTGACCGATCTGGGCATCTTCTCCCCGTACCATCAGCTTGTCGCCCTTCTTGTAGATCTTGGAAACCCTTCCCCGAAGGTAGGTGGCAGCCGTTTCCACCTGGGCGCGTTTAACAAACTCCTCATAGCCTTTTCCGGCTGCCCGGATGTCCATGTAGAAGATATAGGCATGTGAATCATGAACTTTATGGTGCAGCAGCATGGCATGCTTGGCCGTGTACATGCAGCAGATCTTGGAACAATACTCGATCCCTTTGGCCTCGTCCCTTGAGCCTACACATTTTATGAAGACAACCGATTTGGGGATTTTTCCATCGGAGGGTCGAACCGGAACCCCGCCTGTAGGGCCACTGGCAGAGACCATCCGTTCAAACTCCAGGGAGGTGATAATATCCTTATACCGGCCAACGCCGTACTCTTCGTAAGGTTTCGGATCCCACAGGTCGTAGCCGGTAGCAACTACCACAGCCCCGATCTCCCGTTCGATGATCTCATCCTGCATGGTATAATCGATTGATCCTTTTTCGCAAACTTTGGCGCAGATGCCGCATTTGCCTTTAATCAACATGGTGCAATGCTCAGCATCAATAACAGGTTTGTTGGGAACGGCCTGTGGAAACGGGCTATAGATCGCTTTCCGCTTATCTATGCCCATATTGAATTCGTTTGGGACCTTCACGGGGCACTTCTGCCAGCATGCGCCACATCCTGTGCATGTATCGAAATTTACATAAGAGGCTTTCCGTTTGATCTTCACCTTATAGTTTCCCACATATCCATCCAGTTCCAGTACTTCAGAGTAAGGAAGCAGTTCAATATAGGGGTGGCTGGCCACATCCACCATTTTTGGTGTAAGGATGCACTGGGAGCAGTCAAGGGTAGGGAATGTTTCGTCCAGCTGGGCCATTTTTCCACCAATGGACGGACTTTTCTCCACCAGCACAACCGGAATCCGGGCATCAGCGATATCCAGTGCTGCCTGGATGCCTGCAATCCCACCTCCGATAACAAGCGCTCTTTTGGTTACAGGTACCGAGATTTCATGCAGCTGTTCGTTTGCCATCGATTTAGCCACCGCCATCCTGATCAGGTCGCTTGATTTTTCAGTGGCAGCTTTTTTATCTTTCTGATGAACCCAGGAAGAGTGTTCCCGGATATTGGCCACTTCGAGTAAATAGGGATTCATTCCGGCATCAGAGAGAGCTTTCCTGAAGGTCTTCTCATGCATCCGGGGGGAACAGGCGGCAACGACAATCGATGTAAGCCGGTGCGCTACAATGGCATCCCGTATCATCCCTTGTCCGGGATCAGAGCACATGTACTTGTAGTCAATGGCATATTTGACCTCTTTGATCTTCTTTGCCTCTTCCACTACTGCAGGAACATCCACAAAATCAGCGATGTTAGCGCCACAAAAACATACAAAAACACCTACACGAGCCATTATTCTACCTCACTTTCTGCTTGAACAGCTTTTTTGGGTTTTTTCTTTACTTCGGGAGTTTCGATCTCCTCCCCGATATGGGAGAGAGCCTGCTCAATCGGGACAATGTGTTTGGATGGTTTCAGATCTTGCACCGGGTAGCCAAAGGCAAGAGCCATCAGTTGGGTGATATACATCACTGGCATATCGTATTTCGTTCCGTTTTTCTTCTCGATATCGGGTTGGCGCATGTCAAGGTTCGACTGACAAAGCGGACAGGCCACGGCAATTAAATGGGCACCGCTTTCCTTCGCCATTTCCAGGATTGTTCCACTGAGTGAAAGAACGATCTCCGTGTCGCTAATGGAGAAGGAGGCACCGCAGCATTCGGTCTTGAAATCAAAAGGGGTAGCTGTAGCGCCAAGTGACTCAACGATGTTATCCATAGACATAGGATACTCGGGCGAATCAAACTGTGTGATTGCTTTAGGACGTGTTAGCAGGCATCCGTAATAGCAGGCTATCTTCAGTCCTTGCAAAGGATAAGTGACCTTTTCGGCGATGGCCTCAGTCCCGAAATCCTCGTAGAAAAACTGAAGCATCGATTTTACGTCAACACTACCCTGGTATTCGCCCTCTTCAATGATAGTTGAGTTGATTCGTTTGGCAAGTTCGGGATGGTTATCCATCTCTACCTTGGTACTTTTCATTCGGGAGTAGCAGGATGCACAAGCGATTCCCATTGTTTTATTCGAAAGCTTCTCAGCCAGAACCAGGTTCCTTAAAGGAAGCGCAAGAGCGAGGTTCTCGGTCATCACATGGGCGGATGTAGCGCCGCAGCAGTTCCAGTCGGGCAGTTCTTCCATCTCCACATCCAACGACTTCATCACAAGCTTCAGGGTGCTGTCGAACTCTTCGCTGGTCCCGTGTGCAGAACAACCCGGGAAATAGGTCAGTTTTGTCATGGTTTGGATTATTGGGTCTTTTCCAGTTTTTCAGCGATCTCGAACATGCGCTTGATGGCTTTTGCACTCTTCACCTTCTCATTCCCAATAGGGATCTTGCCTTTGAGAAGAGCTTTGGGAGCCAGATGTATATCCTTGAACAGGTTCCGGGTTCTGATATTAAATTCGGCCATCATACGAAGTTCATAATTGCGGCCGTAGCGTTTTATCATATCCAGGAAGATCTCGTGGAATTTCCGAATATTCTTCACCCTTGGGTCATCAGGGTTGATGTTCTCCGCGATAGCCAGGTGGCGGATCGACTCCATTACACGTGGTATGTCAATTTCACGCGGACATCTTCCGGAACAAGCGGCACAGGTCAGGCAAAACCACATGGAGTTGGCCATGTAGGTCTCCTCTTTCAATCCCAGCTTGATCATCTGCATGATCTCACGTGGCGAAAAGTCCATGAAACTGCTTACCGGACATGTGGATACACATTTCCCACACTGGTAGCAATCCAGGATATTGTTGCTGCTTTTCTTATTTACAGCCACAAGGAATTTATTCTCAATCTGTTGTCCAAGAGCAATCATAAGACCATTATAAGTCAATTTGTTAGTATTTTAACAGATCAAAATTAGTAAAAGATTCGTTTGGAACTTTTCCAAATTAAAAGGGTCGTCAGAAAATTCCAACGACCCCTTTAATAAAGACGGGGGATGCCCCGTCTTTAAATGGTATGAGCGCCCCATAGGGCGCCTGTACATTATTGCAATGTAAATTTAATTGGCAGGTTATACGATACACGTACCGGAATCCCACGTTGCTTTCCGGGAGTCCATTTGGGCATGCTTTTCACAACCCGGATAGCCTCTTCGTCGCAGCCGCCTCCGATTCCGCGAAGAACTTTTACATGTGAGACTGAGCCGTTGGTTTCAATTACAAAATTTACAAATACCCTACCCTGGATACCAAGTTCTTTTGCTTCCTCCGGGTATTTGATCGTCTCCCCAAGAAATTTGTACAGGGCTGCTTCTCCACCCGGGAATTGGGGATTCTCTTCCACAACCGTAAAGATTTCTGCCTCTTTAGGCTGTTCGATCACCTGTGGTTTCTCTTCCACAAATTCCATAACATCTTCGGAAGGTACCTCAGTATTGACTTTCTCAGCTAGCAAATCCTGCTTTCCAAAATCGGATTCAACAGCTGTATCTTCAACAACTACCGGGGCGGTAAATTTTACCTTTTCCTGCAATGCCTCCGGGGGAGGAGGAGGAGGAGGTGGTGGAGGAGGTTCATCCTGAGGGATATCCATCATCTCTGCACCAACACTCAACTCTTGCTTCAAAATTCTTCCTTTGGTAACAACAGCAGTGATGATGGGATAGGCAACCACTCCGATCATAACCAGTACGGCGATGGTCAATGAGACGATCATATATTTTTTATACTTCTTCCGAAGCATGTATGCTCCATAGTCCTTGTTTCGGTTTTTAAAGACCATTTCCTGTAAGGATTCTACACGTTGGTGTTTTGCTGTCATCGTCCTCTGGTTTTTAAATGAAACGAAACCTATTTAACTTTTATTACCGGATATTTGATAAGAGGTGTTCCGGCTTTTGTTGCATCAATCATCATCACCTCAACCTGACCAATATCAACTATAGCATAACTTGCAATGTTGGTAATCGCCATCTCATCAATTATGTTCACGATATCCCTGTATTTTGCCGCTGAATCAGCTTTTATCAGTACAATAGGACCCTTTTTGTCATCCAGCTTCATCTCTTTGATCGTATTGTTAAATGTCGAATCAGCCACGATGATCTCGCCAGTTAGCCGTTTATCACGGTATTCTGTGATTTTGGTAAAGAGATCACGGTTCCAGTTCAATAACAATTTCCGAATACCGTCTTTACTGAAATCACTTTTCACCAGCTGCGGCATGGGTTTCTCAGGAGTGGGCTGGCCCTTGTAATAGAAGACCTCATCATTCCCTGCGAGCAAGATATTCAGGGTTCTTTCTGCCGAGATCTTAGGCTGATCTTTTATAGTCTGATCCTTATCCTTTTCAGGCATAGTTATTACCATTACCTTGGGCTTGGCGAAGGCGGTGGTAAGCATAAAGAAAGTAATGAGCAAACACATGAGGTCGACCATCGGAGTCATGTCAATTTCGCTTGAGTGCTTCTTCGCTCTCTTTTTGCCTCCCTTTCCCGAGTCTTTGGTTTCTATTTGAGCCATATCAATTGCTTTTATCTATGAAATCTCAATTCCATTAATTTTCAGGTGGCAGGTCTTCCAACCCGATCTCCTCCGTAACAAAGGTGGTAACGAGATTAAACTTATTAATTTTATTTATCTGCAGCATGTCCATGATCTCCTTCACAGTCATATAACTGGCATCGGCATCCCCTTTGATAGCCACTTCGGCCCGGGGATTCACGATACGGGAATAGAGGATCCAGTAGCCAAGCTGGTTGTCGGCCGAGTCAAATGGCATCCCAACCTGAAATTCTTCCCGCTTCTCCGAATTCTCAGCATGTATCCAGCCCTTCAGGTCTTTCAATGGCATTCCGAATCCTGACAGGCGACCGAACAGATCATATTCATCCGGGGTGAAGGTCATCTCGTATCGTTCTGCCATTTTCTGCAGAATTTGTTCACGAAATTTGGTGGTGGAATCCATCCCGTTATCAACATTGAAAAACACCTTTCCTTCCTTATCGATGAAGATTGTCATGAGGTTGAAATCCGGTGCCTGCTTTTCGGAAATAGAGGCGGGGCTATCAATCATGGCAGCTTCCTGCGGGCGGAACGAGGCGGTCAATACGAAGAAGATCAGCAGCAGCGAAAAGAGGTCCACCATAGGTGTCATGTCAATGCGTGGTGTACTGACTGGGGGTTTTATCTTAGGCATTTACTTCAATTTTTATTGATGAATAACAGATCAAAACGTACAAACACGTCTGATTTCAACCAAATGGGTATTATTTAGTTGTTGCAGCAAAAGTCTGAATCAGGCTGAAACCGGCTTCATCAATTTTATAGGTGAAGTTATCGATCTTCGTGGAAAAGTAGTTGTAGAAGATAACAGCCAGCAATGAACCCAGGATACCAAAAGCGGTGTTGATCAAGGCCTCAGAAATACCTGTAGCAAGTGCCAGGGCATCGGGGGCACCGGCGGTTGCCAGGGCTGCGAAAGCACGGATCATACCAAGTACAGTACCAAACAGACCGGCCAACACGGAGATGGTAGCGATTGTTGAAAGAATGACGAGGTTGCGTGACAGTATTGGCAACTCAAGGGCGGTAGCCTCTTCAAACTCTTTCTGCAGAGCTACAATTTTCTGATCTTTTTCCAGTGTCTGGTCCTCCTTCAAGGATTTGTATCGCAGCAATCCGGCTCTCATTACATTGGCTAAAGAACCTCTCTGATTATCACAAGCATCGATAGCTTCATCAATCTGGTTGTCATTCAGGTAGGTCTGCAATTTTTTGACAAATACATTGATACGGCCTTTTCCTTTGGCACGACCGAGGGTAATCCATCGTTCGACCGAGAAGATTAATAATACCAGGTTGATAGTAATCAACACAGGTACAACCCATCCGCCTTTATAAACCATACCCAGGTAGTTTCCCGGCAATGGATGTCCTTCCGGGTTTCCTCCTTCAAAGTTGATTGGGTTCCCCATGACGAACAGGAAAATCAAAACCGCAATAACAGCAGCAAAAATTATTGCCCCCGTTGTAAAAATAGACTGTAAAGCATCACCTAATCCTGATCCGCTTTGTTTATTCTTCTTGCTCATTGTAAAAACTTTTTAATTTATAAATTATTGATTACTTGATTTCTTGCATTATAAGGAACGGCAAATTTATAAAAAAATTTAGAAATCAAGCAGATTATTTGATCACCCGTTTAAGAGCTTCGACCATCTGCTTGGCTTTCTCATTTTCAGGATCTATTGCCAATACATCTTTGTTATATTTCATTGATTCCCGTGCGAGATCCTTATCCTTTTTATTAAGGACATACTGGTGATAATAATAGTAGGCCATGTAATAGTAGGCCTCAAGACGCTGTTTGTGGTATTTAACCGTATCTTCCAGGGTAATCTCCAGGATCTGCTCATAAACTGGTTTCGCAAGTCCTTCATCACTTTCCGGATCGAGGTTAAAGAGGGTTCTTGCCCACCAGGTAAACCCGGCGACATAGGTTGGTTGTTCAACAGAGAATCGTTCAAACATGACAGCCGCATTGGTATAGTCCTGAATGTTATAATAAGCTTTTGCCCAGTTGTAGATATCCAGAACATTCGCGTTACTGATAGAATCTTTTAGTGTGTATATCCGGATTGTATTGTCGTAGTCTTTGTACTTGATATAGCTCATTGCCACTTCGGAGAGAATGTCAATTTTTGATGTATCAAGCTCCCAGGCATTGTATAAAACAATAGCAGCCATAGAATCCTTCTCATTTTTTGACAGCAACCGTCCGTGGTACAGGATATCCGATCTACGGATTTTATCCCCGGGAGTACGTTCAAGGAAATTTTCTATAGCCTTGAGTCCGGTTTCATACTCTTCATTCTCATACAAAGCATAAGCCCGGGCACGATAGAGGTCGATGATAGTTGTATCCATAGCCAACACTTCATTGATCTCAATAATTGCCTCCGGATAATCCTGCAGCTCCATCAGGGTGTTGATGAACTGAAGCCGGGCCGGGATATTGCCGGCAGAGAGCTCCAGAAACTTCCTGAACATCTTTTTTGCCTCTTCATATCTACCCGCTTTGTAAAGTAAGAAACCAAGCTCCCGATAAGCAGGAGCGAATGTTGAATCAATTTTCACCCCCTGTTCGTAATAGTCGAGTGCCATCTGGTACTGCTTGGCCCTCATCCAAAGCTGTCCGATCCGTAAATTTGCCATTGATGAATTGGGGTTCAGAGACTGGACGATATTGTAGTTGGAGATCGCGTTGGATCCGTTATTCAACAAATATATATTAGCATCTCCCCTTACGAGATAGATATCGATATCCTGTGGATTCATTTTTTCGGCTTCACGAAGGTATGTGAAAATCCGGGCTGTATCTTTTGCTTTGGCCATCACAAATGCATCCGCCATTTTCACCAATGATCGTGCATGCTTTTCCGGTGTCATCACAATTTTATTCTTCCTTGTAGGCAGGAGAGAATATGCTTTATCAAGATACTGCTGGGCCTCAGTGATGTTATTAGCCAATAAAGCCACCTCTGCCAGTCCGGCATAATTTATTGGATTTGTCGGTTCCTTCTGCACCCCTTTGGTAAACATAGCCTTGGCCTCCGCAGTCATATCCTGAAGAGAAGTATTGAGGGTGTCGGCAAAATAGCGTTTCAGGTAGTTGTCGCCGTAATAAAAAAAGACATCTCCATCTGACGGGTTTCCGGCCAGAATTGTAGAGAACAATTTATCCGCAGCATTAAACTGCTCACTTCTTGTAAGCTTGATGGCATCTGAAAGGTCCTGGGATTGCGCAGTTCGGATGAAAAGAGTCAGAACCAGGAAGAGAGCCAGAATGCCGTACCTCTTAGCAACGTGTATCATACAAATATCTCCTAAAATTTTAATGTTTTATTTCCACAATTCTGATCGGCTGTGTAGCCGGAACAAGCCCCGAGTGCAATACAATAAGTTGACCCTTTTCTCCGGCTACATATGCTGAAAGTCCGAAAGCCAGCCCGGAATAAGTTTGTCGGTTTATACAATAGACTTCGCGGATAAACGGGTATTGCCCCTGTGCAATATAAGCCTGGTATGGCTGATAATAATTAGCCGTTTGGTCGTTGTCACCCGGAGGGCTGATCCCAACCACTTTAATACGGTTGAGGAAATCATTTGATACCGAATCCCTATAATCGCTGATCCAGTTTACGCTGATCACTCCCAGGGCACTCCTGTTATGTTCCACGTAATTAATCACCTCTCTATTGGATTGAACGGCATAGCAATTTTCCGGAAGAGAGTCGAGATTGAATTTCTCTTTAAAATATCTTGGATTACCCGATTTGTAATGGTCGAATATAACATTGATGTCTCCCAGGTTTGAAGAAGGGTTAATCTGGCTCCACTTTGTGATGGTGCCAGAAAAAATATCTTTTATCTGGTCGTATGAAATCTTAGAATCACTGTTGTCGTTGTTCACAATAAGTGCAAGAGCATCGTATGCAACAAGGGTAGTTTTAGGCACTATCAGTTGGGAAGTTAAAATTTCATTTTCCAGCTCAGTCAGCTTCCTGTTCACCACAATCAATGGAACACTATCATTCATGAAGTTCTGGAACACCTCTGTTTCGGTTGCGTAGATGGTATCAATCTTAGAGTACTTGTAAATAGCTTCAAATGTGAAAATCTCGGAATCCATTAACAATGTGTAGGAGTCATCAATAGCTACTTTCAGGTTACCCCGGGTTGGTGTATCCAGCTGTTTCAGAGGATCTCCTCCGCAGCCGGTCAGGAAAAAAATGAAAATGCCCGTCACAACTGAGAACATTTTAAACCTGATAAAACGATTTTTCATAGGGCCAATATTGCTTAAAGCACTGATATTCTTAATTAAGGACAACAAAGGTACAAATTTTCTTGTTTGAACTGTCAAATTTTCCCGGGTGAAATTACTGAAAAAGGCTGGCATCAGTCATCTTCATTGTCTCGTCTGTTGCGTTTCGTTATGACCCGGAGTACCCGGAAGGCTCCGTATAGATATAAAAAGACGGAGAAAACTACTCGCAGCTCTTTGGGAATGTCAGAAAATGAGTCGCTAACAAGCAAATATGTTGCCAGGAAAAAGAATCCCAAAGATACCAGGATGGCGAAATAAAGATTAAGCTTGTCCATGGAATATTAACGCGAGACCTGCCAGTAAGGTATCTCTGTGTCAGCTTTATTTTGTTCCCAGTACTGGGCTGTTACCACTTCGCCATCTTTCCTGAAAAGTTTTTGCAGGTAGACAACGATCGGAGGATTGAAGAGGATATCTGTTACTCCGATTACAAACGTGTCGAGCACATTCCCTTCTTTGTCTTTTTCTTGTTCACTCTTCACTTCCAATCCATTATATGTAAGGAGATCCATTAGGAAATCCATACGCTCCCTGGTGATTTCACTTTCCACTACTGTGCACCTGACACCATCGATCTCTGCAACCTTATGTTTTCCTTTTAATGCCATTGTTATAGATGTTTTCCGACTCTTAGTAGATGCCGAAGGTGAACTGATTGATGAATTCATAAATAGGACTGTAGATGCCAATGATCACAAGGCCGGCAATGCAAATCGCCAGGCCTAAACGGGAATACCCATCGCTTTTAAAATATTCGATCGGCCGGTCACTCCGGTTCAGGAACATCGCTTTCACTACCAGTAGGTAGTAGTAAAGTGAGATGATCGTATTCAGTACAGCAATCAATACCAGGATATAGAGCCCTTGCTGTGCAGCAGCTGCGAATAGAAAAAACTTTCCAAAGAATCCTGCAACAGGGGGGATCCCAGCCAACGAAAAGAGAGCCAGCATCATGGTAAGGCTTAACATGGGGTTGGTCCTGTATAGCCCGTCATAATCATCAATTTTCTCTTTCCCGGTGCGGTTGGAAATTACAGCCACTACACCGAACGCTCCCAGGTTCGAGAAAATATAGACCAGAACAAAGTAAATCACAGTGGTCATCCCGAGTTGACTTTGCCCAATGATCCCCAGGAAGATAAAGCCTGCCTGGGCGATAGAGGAGAAAGCAAGGAATCGCTTGAGGTTTTTCTGGCGCATAGCAAAGAGATTCCCAATGGTCATGGTCAGGATAGCAGTAACGTAAACCACATCTTTCCACATGATGGCAACTTTCGAGAAAACCGTAAATAATAAGATGGTTAAGATCATGACGGCAGCTCCTTTGGAGATCACCGACAGATAAGAAGTAATGTTAATTGGTGCCCCTTCATAAACATCGGCAGTCCAGAGATGGAACGGTACAACGGAGATTTTGAAAGCCATGCCGGCAAAGAAGAATATAAAGGCCAGGATTTGAAGAGGAGCTCCATTGATGCCGTTAACCACATCGCTAAAATAGAGTGTTCCAACAGTGCCGTAGATCATAGAGAGACCATAAAGCAGGATCCCGGATGAGAGGGCAGAGGTAAAGATCAATTTTACCCCGGCTTCGGCCGACTTCTCCTTGAAACGTTCAAAAGCCGCCAGAGCTGCCAATGGGATAGTGGCCAGTTCCAGTCCGAGATAGAACATCAGGAAATCACCGGAGGAGAGCATATACTCCATCCCGATAAGTGTAGATAACAGCAAAATAAAATATTCACTGATTTTCTCACGGTTCTCCTCTTTTTTTAACCAATCCACAGACTGCAGGAAAACGATGAACACACCAACGGTAAGGATGTTTTTCATCAACAGGGTCAGTGGGGTTGTGATATACATTCCGCCAAAAAGTCTTCCGGTAGGCCCGGGGATGAATCCCAGGATCATTACCACACCAAAAAGGATAAGTGCAGGCAGAATGATCTTCTGCTTCCGGTCAGCCGGCAGGAATATCTCAACCAACAGTAGAATCACCGTGATCAGCACCAGCAGTAATTCATGTCTCATGATCAGCATCAGCATGTCGTCAGAATTTTATATAGTCTCTATTCTTTTTTCTCAATCTGTTAATTCATGGAAAGGAGCAACTTATGGATCACCGGCCCCAATCCGGCTGTAATCATATTTGATAGCCATAATGGTGCTATTCCGATGGCTGTGATCCCAAAAATCAGGGTTCCGGTGCTCAATCTTTCATACCATTTGGCATCCGTAATCAATTCATAATCCGGATTGTTAATCTTTCCGAAGAGCATCATTCCCACAACCCTCAGGATATATACCGCTGTAGCAACAATTGATGAGGCTGCGATAAGAGTAACTACCCTGTGGAATATATCGGGATGCTGAAAAGCGCCGACGAAGATGGTCATTTCGGCAACAAAACCGCTGAATCCGGGAAGTCCGAGAGATGCCAAACCACCAACTACATAAGCCACCGCAAGGAAAGGCATCACCTTCATAAGACCACTCATCTCATTGACATACCGTGTATGGGTACGTCCGTAAATCATTCCGATCAGGGCAAAGAAGAGGGCTGTCATAATTCCGTGGGAGATCATCTGCATGATAGCACCGGTCATTGCCGTTTCGTTGAACATCAGGATGGCGAAAAGTACAAGTGCGCAGTGGCTAACGGAGGAATATGCATTGATATATTTCAGGTCTTTCTGCCAGATGGCTCCAAGTGCACCGTAAATGACACCAATAGCGGTTAAAATTATGAAAATCCAGGCTAGTTCATGAGCGCCTTCCGGAAGTAGGAAGACTGCAACGCGATAACATCCATATCCACCAAGTTTCATAAGCACCCCAGCATGAAGCATCGATACAGCTGTTGGCGCCGAGGCATGACCGTCGGGCGACCATGTGTGGAACGGAAAAAGGGCTCCCAGCACCCCGAATCCGACAAAGAGGAGAGGGAAGAAAAATAACTGGGCATTCATGGGGATCTGCACCCTGGAAATTTCCAGGATATCAAATGTAAGAGGACCACCATCAGGTGCGGAGTTGAAATAGAGGCCAAGCAACCCGACAAGGATAAGAGCAGACCCCCCCATCAACATCAGGGTCAGCTTCATTGCACTGTAGTGTCTCGGTCCGCTTCCCCATATTCCGATCAACAGGTACATTGGAATCACTGCGATCTCATAAAACAGAAACATGGTAAACAGGTCGAGAGATATGAAAAACCCAAATACACCTGCTGACAGAAGAATAAGAGAGATGAAGAATTCCCTTGGCAGGTCATCCATATCCCAGGAGGCAAAGATACCGGCAAATATGACAATAGAGGTGAGTCCTATCATGGCTACAGAAACCCCATCAACACCAATGAAAAAATGGATGTTGAGGGTTTCATACCAGACATAATTGCTGGCAAAGAGAATCTCAGCCGTGTTTCCGGCATTTCGTTCGGCCAGGAACCAGAGGATGATGATGGCTGAGAGAATCAGCTGGAATGTCATCCCGATGGCAGAAACAACACGTACCTGTTTGTTGTCCCCGGTAAACAGAATCCCGATGATGGTCAGGACCGGAATAATGATCAGTAAAAAAAGTATATTCATTCGTCAGCTGTTTATTAGGTCCATAAATAGATGAATACCAGGGATAGGAGTATCACTCCGGAGACAAACACGATTGCGTATTGCTGTAGCTGTCCGGACTGGAAACCTTTAATCTTGTCGGATGCCTGGTTTGTAACAAATGAAATTCCGTTCATAGAGCCGTCGACGATGTGGCGGTCGAACCATGCAATCGGTCTGGATATATTATTGAAAATGATCTTGTGGGTAATAAACAAGTAGAGTTGATCGATATAGAATTTATTATACGCTGCCGTATAGAACCCTGATAAAGAGTGAGCGATCTTCTTCGGAATTTCGGTTGGCTTGAGATACATCACATACGCCAAACCTATTCCAATGATTGCAATAACAATGGAGGGGATGGCGACGATCCATTCAGTGTGGATTTCAAATAATGCCCGGTCGGAAGTAACAAGGTGTGAGAATGGAATAAACCCGGCAAACATCGCTCCGAAAGCGAGGAAAATAAGCGGAAGTGTCATCGACAAAGGCGCTTCATGAGGGGTATGATGATAGTCCTGTTTCTTCCCCCAGAAGATCCCGAAGTAGAGCCGGAACATATAGAATGCAGTTAGTCCTGCTACGATATACTCGATGACGAAGAGAGCGGTATCGTGATGATAGGCTGCCACCAGAATCTCATCTTTACTAAAGAAACCGGCAAAGGGTGGAATCCCGGCAATTGCAAGGCAGGCGATCAAAAAAGTAATGTGTGTGATTGGAAGGTATTTCTTGAGTCCACCCATATCATACATATAATTACTATGTACAGCATGAATAATGGCTCCGGCACAAAGGAAGAGCAAAGCTTTAAAGAATGCGTGGGTAAAGAGGTGGAACATAGATGCCATATATCCAAGACCTTCATGTCCTCCCATACCCGAAACACCCAGAGCGCACATCATATATCCGATCTGGGACATGGTGGAGTAAGCGAGTACCCGTTTGATGTCGTGTTGCGTACAGGCTATTACCGCCGCAAACAGGGAAGAGAAAGCTCCTACCCAGGCAACGAGCTGCAAGGCGATAGGAACGGAGATATAGATGGGGAACAAACGAGCAACCAGGAATACACCAGCTACCACCATGGTAGCAGCGTGGATCAGTGCCGAAACAGGAGTAGGGCCCTCCATGGCATCGGGCAACCAGATGTGGAGTGGGAACATGGCTGATTTACCGGCCCCTCCCATGAAGATCAGGATCATCGCCCATGTCATTACCGACATGCCCATAAAGGTAGCGGCCGGTGGAGTACCTATTGCCGGCCCGGTGGGACTGGTCAGTTCCAGGAAGTTAAAGGTCCCGGTATAGTAAGAGAGGAGCAGGATCCCGATCAGGAATCCCAGGTCAGCAAAGCGGGTGACGATAAAGGCCTTTTTGGATGCGGCAACCGCAGAAGGTTTCTCGTAATAGAATCCGATTAGCAGATACGATGAAACACCAACGAGCTCCCAGAAAATATACATCTGGAAAATATTTGTGGCAACCACCAATCCCAGCATAGAAAAGGTAAACAGGGAAAGGAATGCATAGAACCGCATAAATCCTTTCTCCCCTTTCAGGTAACCCGTGGAGTAGATGTGGGCCATTAATGATACAGTAGTGACAACAATCAACATCATCACCGAAATGGGATCAATCAGTACACCCATGTCGATGTGCAAAGTGTCGGTGAACCTCAGCCACAACGTGTTATACCCAATGATTTGCTGGTATACGCCATCTATTTTTCCAACGTCAAAGAAATATTTGTATGCGGTAAAGATGGAAAGAATCCAGGATGTAAAAAGACCAGCTGATCCCACAATCCCGGAAACAACGGGCTTGAATTTATGTCCCAGGAATCCGATGAGCAGGAAAACGAAGAAGGGAATCAAGACGATCCAGACGGTGTAAGAGAAGTCAAACATACCTTTATCGATTTACGATTTAATGATTTTCGATTTACGAACACAATGATTCATAATACTCACGTTATTCACGTTATTCACGATACTCACGTTATTCACGTTTTAATCAATATTTCATCTCATTCATTTTCTCCACATCAATACTGACGATACGTCTGTATATATTGATGATGATGGCAATTGCTACGGAAGCCTCGGCGGCTGCCACAGCGATAATAAAGATGGTGAAAAACATCCCTTCCATGTTCTCTGGATACAGGATCTTATTGAAAGCCACAAAGTTGATACAGACTGAGTTCAGGATCAGCTCTATCGACATAAGCATGGTGATCAGGTTTTTTCTCACCAGGAATCCGTACACCCCTACGAAAAACATGATGGTGCTCAGGACTAAAAACCAGGATAATGGAACTCCTTCAAACATATGATTGTACTTTAACTGTTAATCTTTACGTTTTTTAGCCAGAACGATGGCACCAATTAATGCAGCTAACAGAAGAACACTGATGACCTCAAATGGCAAAGCATACCCTTTTTCGCCGTAGCTGATCAGACTGTTCCCGATGTCTCTTACATTGACAACTTCAGTATCTACAACAGATCCCGGGAAATTATACTGCAGAATGACCACGATACAGAGTGCTGCCCCTACCAGAGCCACCAGGGCGGCAGGCCACTTTTTCAATAATCCTGCAGTAGGCAGCTTCTCAGAAATATGGCTGGTAAGCAGAATTGAAAAGATGATAAGTACCACAATCCCACCAGCATAAAGGGTTAGCTGTATGGCTGCGAGATAATTGTATTTAAGCAGAAAGTAGAGGCCGGCAGTGGAGACCAGTACGAACAGCAGAAACGTAGCTGCCCGAAGAATCCGCCTGCTGGTCACAGTGAGGATGGAGAAGATCACAATGACCGCTGAAAAGAGTAGAAACATGAATTGATTGCTCGTCATTATTCTATATCTTTAATTATGGATGATCCGGGTTTATTCAAAATTTTTGTCAGTTTGGAGCGATCGAACACAGCATGCTCAAAGGTTTGGTCCCATGCCAGGGCATCCGAAGGGCAGGTCTTTACACAAAGGTTGCAGAATGTGCACATCGAAAGGTGATAAATATGCTTGTCGATGATGCGTTTCTTTTTGCCATCGGGTAGCTCGATCCGGTCGGAGATAACCTCAATGGAGCCGTTAGGACAGTTGGTCTCACAGATCCCGCAACCGGTACACCGATGCTGATTGTTTGTGTCGTGTGGCATCATCAGGTCTCCCTTGAAACGGTCAAACATTTTCAGTGTTTTCCGGTTCTCAGGATATTGCTGAGTGACAATTTGCCCGGGACTGAAAAAGTATCTTCCGGTCACCGACATGCCGATGAGAAGGGATTTCAATCCCCGGAAGATATCTGCAAAGTATGTATAGAAACTGTTCATAATCTTAGAAGTGCCAACCCATTAATACGATAAAAGCCATAATCAGGATATTGACCAGGTTGATCGGGAGCAGGTATTTCCACTCCAGGTTCAGAAGCTGGTCGATCCGTAAACGGGGGAATGTCCATTTGAACCACATCATCAGCCAGATGATAAAAGCGGTTTTACCAAAATACCAGAAAAGCGGCGGGATAAAATCCATCACGTAGTTGAATCCTTCCCAGCTTCCAATATGGAATGGCATCCATCCGCCCAGGAAAACCGTGGCTGCAATAGAGGCAACAATGAACATGTTCATGTACTCGGCCAGAAAGAAGAAAGCGAACTTGATCCCTGAATACTCCGTATGGAATCCTGCTGTTAGCTCCGATTCGGCTTCGGCAAGGTCGAAAGGCCCGCGGTTTGTTTCAGCTGTACTGGCAATCAGAAAAATCACAAAAGCAATGCAGGCCGGGATGTGGCCTTTGAATATAAACCACCCTGACGACTGCAACTCAACAACCTCGGAGAATTGCATGGTGCCAGCAAGAACAATGATGGTAAGCAGAGAGAGTCCAACTGACAATTCGTAACTGATGATCTGGGCGCCGCTTCGCATGGCACCAATGAGAGAGTACTTGTTGTTACTTGACCATCCTGCCAGCAAAACTCCTACGACGCCCAGCGAAGTAACGGCGATCACATACATAATCCCGATATCAAAATCGATGGCATGCAATCCTTTGGCAAACGGAATGGCCGCTATAGCCATGAAGGAGGCAATGATCACAATGAAAGGGGCGATGTTGAAAAGAAGTTTATCTGAGTTCTTAATGTAGACCAGCTCTTTCATCAGCAGCTTGATGAAGTCGGCTATCGTCTGGAAGATTCCGTAAGGTCCTACTCTGTTAGGGCCGACCCGGTTCTGCATAAATGCACAAACCTTCCTTTCGGCATATACCAGAAACAGGCCAATGATCGCATACCCGATCAGGAAGACCAGGCCGATGATGGTCATTTCCACAATCAACGCCCAGAAAGGTGGCAACCACTCATAGAGTGCCTCGTCGATCGACTGGGTGAATGAGGTGAAGTCGTAAATGTTGAAAGCCATGTTGGATGGTATTATCTGTCAATATCCGGAATTACTAAATCGAGAGAAGCGCCGATAGCTACCAGGTCGGCAATCTTCATGTTGCGGCTGAGCTTATCCAAAACACCCAGGTTAACAAAACTAGGCGTACGGAACTTCATCCGTACAGGGGTCTTATTCCCGTCAGAGATACAGTAGATCCCCAGTTCACCGCGTGCAGATTCCACGCGCTGGTAATACTCCCCGGGTGGCAACTTGATAATAGGTTTCATCTTGACGCTGTAATCTCCTTCCGGGATGTTATCAATAAGCTGCTCGATGATCTTCATCGATTCACGCATCTCATCAATTCTCACCATATAGCGTGCATAGGTATCTCCTTTATCACTGAGAACCTCCCTGAAATCAACTTTATCATACATGGCGTAGGGGTACTTCTTGCGGATGTCACATTCCCATCCTGAGGCACGACCCGACGGACCGCAAACTCCATAGTTGATCGCTTCCTCTTTTGACATCACACCAATGCCCTGGCTCCGATTCTCAAAAATCACATTTCCGCTGAGGATGTTATCATAATCCTTAATCTTTTTGCGGAAGTACTTGATAAAGTCTTTGGTCCGTTTCTGGAAATTGGGATGAATGTCCTGCATTAATCCTCCGGGAGCATAGTAACTGTGCAACAAACGGGAGCCGAATGACTCTTCGAAGATGTCGAGGATGTGTTCCCGGTCGCGAAGTCCGTAGAAGAAGCAGGTAAGTCCGCCAAGGTCCATCCCGAAGCTGCACCACCAGAGCTGGTGTGAAGCGATCCGGTTCAACTCATCCACAATGGTACGGATGTATTTGACCCGCTCGGGAACCTCAACCTCCAGGGCTCCTTCTACCAGAAGGCATACAGCGTGGTTGTTGATGTGGGCCGAGAGATAATCCATCCGGTCGGTGAGGTGAATGATCTGCTGATAGGTATCCTTCTCGCACATCTTTTCAATACCACGGTGGATGTATCCGCAATGGGGCTGAACTTTCATTACTGTTTCCCCTTGCAGGGTAACGACCAACCGGAGTACACCATGTGTTGAGGGGTGCTGAGGACCCATATTGATATGGTACTCCTCCTCCTCGATGCTGCGTACTGGCAGGTTAATGATCTCTTTCATAGTTACAATTCTACGATGTTAACTTCGTCTGTGTAATCCTTCCGCATAGGATATCCTACCCAATCCTCCTCCAGGAAGATGCGACGCATATCGGGATGATCCGTGAAGCGGATTCCAAAGAGATCCCATACTTCCCGCTCAAAAAACTCAGCTGTTCTCCACAGATCGGCAACGGTGTCAAATTCCGGATTTTCCCGGTTTTCAGTCTTAACTTTCAACTCCAGGGAATGGTTGAAGGAGGTAGAAGTAAAGTGATATACAACACCTAATTCTGTTCCCCAGTCGACTCCGGTCAGACAAAAGAGGTAGTCAAAATCGAGATCTTTCTCCTCTTTCAGACGGGTAGCCAGGGATTTGAACTTCCCGGATGGAATCAGGAATGTCGGAAATTGCTTATTCTCCTCAAGCTGAGCTTCAGGAACAATTTCCAGAATTTTTTCTTTCAGTTTTTCAGCTTCCATATGTTAATTTCGTGAATAGCGTGAATGTCGTGAATAGCGTGAATAGCGTGATTTTCAATTCATCCATTATTTATGGTTCATCCTTCGTCCCCCATCCTTCGTCCTTCGTCCCTCATCCTTCGTCCTTCGTCCCTCGTGCCTCATGCCTTTTTTTTAGCGATTGTCTCCAGTTTGATTTTCCGCTGAAGTTGCATAACGCCATATAGGAGTGCTTCGGGACGTGGTGGACAGCCGGGGATATAAACATCGACCGGAATAACATGATCAACGCCACGGATCACATGATAGGTGTTATAAAAGAAGGGTCCTCCTGAAACAGCACAGGCCCCCATAGCGATCACATACTTGGGATCCGACATCTGGTCGTAGAGACGCTTCAGAACCGGGGCCATCTTGTTAACGATCGTTCCTGCAACCACAATCACATCCGCCTGACGGGGAGAAGCCCTGTAGACCTCGATGCCAAAACGTGCAAAATCGTGTCTTGAAGCTCCTGTAGCCATCATCTCAATACCACAGCAACTTGTGGCGAACGTGAGCGGCCAGATGGAGTTGGACCGTCCCCAGTCGATGACAGCATCAATGGTGGTGAGCATCACATTTCCTCCGGTATTTTCGAACAACTCAAGTGTTTCGTTGTCCTGAAAATCGGAGTACTTCATATTCTTGATATTTACTCCCATTTCAGCGCTCCTTTCTTCCAGGCGTAGAGTAAACCCAAGCCTAAGACAAAGAAAAATATGACAATCTCAATAAAACCCGCTATTCCTGCCTCTTTCATCACTACCGCCCATGGGAAGATGAAGACCGTCTCCACGTCAAAGATCAGGAAGATGATTGCAAACAGGTAATACCCCACGTTGAACTGAAGCCAGGTCAATCCCTCTGTGGGGATCCCGCATTCATAGGCTTCAGCTTTTTGAGGATTGGTTGAGGTGGGAGGAACAATGCTTGAGAAAAGCAAGGCTATTCCTACTAGAAATGCTCCCACGATGAAGAACAGGATCAGACTTTCAGCACTCATATCGTTAATCGATTAACAAACAGGCGCAAATATATAAAGATTCTTTTTTCCGAAAGAGCATGATATACTATATTATATATATGCTATCATTAATTCATTGATAGAGTGATATGTAACCATGTGTGTTTGATAAATGTCAAAGCGAATGCTGATAAATGTCAATGTATCAAAGAATCAATGCATCAATGCACCAATGCACCAATGCAGGAATGTAGGAATGAAGGATTGTGGGAATTATGAATTATTTTGTTTGAGAGGAGGTTTTTAAAATTGTGAATAATATTCGTATTACTTCATCGCAAACTTTTCTGGCTGCCTCAGATTTTTCCATGGTAAGGTACCCGGTTTCACACAATAAGGTAAGCCAGAATTCTGTTTCCCTGGCCTCTTTATATGCAATTGACATTCTGTGCTGAAAATCCCTTTTTGATTGTCCGGCCACTCCTTCCGAAATGTTTGCCCCCACAGAAGTTCCTGACCTGAGCAATTGCTTGGAAAGGATATACTCTCTTTTATCTCTAGTCAGGTACTGATATAAAAAGACAGTCTCTTTGGCCAGCGTCAAGCTTTTCATTTTTATAATATTCTCTTTCATGATACAATGTTTTACGATTCCATACATTAATCCTACATTACCACAAAAGGTTATACCTTTGCTGAAAACTTTTTCATTCCTAAATTCCTAAATTCCTAAATTCCTGCATTCTTGCATTCCTGCATCCCTGCATCCCTGCATTCCTACATTCCTACATTGATACTCCATGATCCTCCTCCCCCCAGCCCTGATTTCCGACGACCTGAAAGAGCTCTTTTTCTGCTGCGATATGGGAAAATGCAAAGGGGCATGTTGTGTTGAGGGCGATGCCGGAGCGCCGTTGGAAGAGGAGGAAATATCACTTCTCGACGACTACATTGCAGAGGTCAAGCCATTCATGACTCCTGAGGGAATCGAGGAGATAGATCGTCTGGGAGTGTTTGACTATGATGCCGAAGGAAAATTTGTGACACCTCTGATTGAAGGCATGGAGTGTGCCTATATATTTTTTAAAGAGGGAATAGCGCGATGTGCAATTGAAGAGGCCTACCAACAGAAAAAAATCCCATTCCCAAAACCCCTCTCCTGCCATCTCTATCCGTTGCGGATCTCCCGGATGGGAAAAGAGGATGCCGTAAACTACCACAAATGGTATATCTGTGACAAAGCCCTGGAGAAGGGTCAACGAGAAAAAATATACCTCTATGAATATCTGAAAGATGCCTTGATAAGGAAATATGGAGAAACCTGGTATCGTGAGTTGGTCAGGCTCCTGAGTCAGCTAAAGTAGCCAGTGACTTTGCTTTGGCTTTTGCGGCAGTGGCAAGTTCTTTGTCAATGTGGAAAAGGCCACCTCTTTCTGTACCGGCCAGGTTGATCTGATCAAGGATACTCCTGACCGTACTCTCCTCTTCAATCTGTTCTGTGATATACCATTGGAGGTAATTAGCGCTGGTAAAATCTTTCTCCTTCAGGCATATAGCATAAAGATCATTGATTGAGGCAGATATGAATTCCTCATGTTTCAAAACCTGCTGAAATACATCCAACAATGATTTGTATTTTGCTGTCGGTGCGTCAAGGCTTGCAACCAGGGTATTCCCTCCCCTGTCGTTCAGGTAATGGACCAGTTTCAACATATGCAGACGTTCCTCCTCCGTTTGTTTGTATAACCAATCCGAAGCGCCCGGATATCCGTTACGTTCACACCATGAGGCCATGGCGAGGTAAATTCTTGAAGAGTGCTCCTCTTTCTTAATTTGTTCGTTCAGTGCTTTTTCAACGTTTTTTGTAACCATATTTCAAGGTTTAAATTTTCGTTTTGCAAAGATCGGAAAAAAAACGTGAAGCGTACGCCGTCGCTGAAACTTTTGCGACACGCGGCAGGGCTTCGGCGTGTGAAAAGGGGACCCGGCAGATGGGTGAGCCAGTAAGGGCGGGTTCCAAACCCGCCCATGGTTTCGTTTACCCTTTTAATGCTTCCGCTCCCGACACGATCTCAATTATCTCCCGGGTAATCTGGTTCTGACGTGCCTTGTTGTATGAGATCCTGAGATCTTTTAGCAACTGCCGTGCATTTTCAGTAGCCTGATGCATCGCTGTCATCCTGGCCCCCATTTCTGCAGCGAAGGAATCCAGGATCCCTTTGAAAAGCTGAATTCGAAGAGTTTTGGGGATCAGTTCAGATAAAATGGTCTCTATATCAGGTTCAAAGATGTAGTCGGCCTCTACCTCTTTCAGGTTAGTCTGCTCCTGAGGAGTTTCCGGAACCAATGGCAAGTACTGCTCAACCATCTGCCGCTGAACGGCAGCGTTTTTGAACTGATTGTAAATCAACTCTATGCGGTCATACTTCTTATCTGCAAATAGTTGCATCAACATCCTGGCTTTGGGAGCAACTGTTTCGAAGGTGAGGGAATCATACACATTATCCCATGATTCAATCACCTGGTATTTCTGCTTACGGAAAAAGTCACTCGCCTTCTTGCCAACAGTGATCAGATCAACCGCATGATTTTGGTTTTGGATTTTATATGTGCTGTTTATCCTGCTAACCGCCAACTTGATGATATTGGAATTGAATGCACCACAGAGTCCCCGGTTGGAGGTGACTACTACCAGCAAGATCCGTTCAGCTTTCCGAACTTCGGTATAGCTGTTTTCATTCGTATCATCAGCACTGGCGCTCAGGTTTTGCATGATTTCCCTCAATTTGGCAGCATATGGCCGGAGCTTCAGGATGGCATTTTGCGCCCTTCTGAGCTTTGAAGCCGCTACCATCTTCATGGCATTGGTGATCTGTTCGGTTGACTTAACCGATGCAATCCTGATCCTTACCTCTTTTAATCCAGCCATTTATGCGTACTTCCTTGAGATATCAGCGGCGGCTTTCTCCATCACTTTTTCATCCTCTTCGAGCAGTTTCCCCTCACGGAGATTCTCCAGAACCGCTTTGTGATGTGTCACCATATACAGAAGATACTCTAACTCAAAATCTATCACACTCCTAACCGGTACACTTTTTATCAGACCTCTGGTGCCGCAATAGATGATTGCGATCTGTTGTTCCACCGGCATGGGAGAGTATTGATGCTGCTTCAAAATCTGAACATTCCGGGCGCCCTTGTCAAGTACTGCTTTTGTAGCTGCATCCAGATCGGATCCGAATTTGGAGAAGGCCTCCAGTTCACGATATTCGGCCTGAGCAAGTTTCAATGTGCCGGCCACTTTTTTCATGGATTTGATCTGGGCATTTCCTCCAACACGGGAGACGGAAATTCCCACATTAATGGCCGGGCGTATTCCTGAATTAAATAGGCCGGTCTCCAGAAAGATCTGTCCGTCGGTAATCGAAATAACATTGGTCGGAATGTAGGCAGAGACGTCGCCTGCCTGGGTTTCTATGATAGGTAGAGCCGTGAGGGATCCACCCCCTTTCACCAGGGGCCGGATCGATTCCGGCAAATCGTTCATTTTCCTGGCAATGGCATCGGATGAAATAATTCTGGCTGCCCTTTCCAGTAAGCGTGAGTGGAGGTAAAAAACATCTCCGGGATAGGCTTCCCGCCCGGGAGGACGACGAAGCAGGAGGGATACCTCGCGGTAGGCAACAGCCTGTTTGGACAAATCATCATAAATCACCAGCGCAGGACGTCCCGTATCCCTGAAAAACTCACCGATAGCTGCTCCGGTGAAAGGGGCATAGAACTGCATGGCTGCCGGGTCGGAAGCAGTTGCTGTAACAATTACGGTATAGGCCATTGCTCCTTTCGCCTCAAGAGTCTGATAAATATTTGCAACGGTAGAGCCCTTCTGTCCGATAGCTACATAGATGCAGTAGACAGGTTCTCCCTTTTCGTAAAACTCCCTCTGGTTGATTATTGCATCAATTGCTATGGCAGTTTTTCCTGTCTGCCTGTCGCCAATAATCAACTCCCGTTGTCCGCGGCCGATCGGAATCATAGCATCGATGGCTTTTATTCCGGTTTGCAGCGGTTCATTAACTGGCTGCCGGTAGATTACTCCGGGAGCTTTCCGTTCCAGAGGCATCTCATAGCAATCGCCTTCGATTTTTCCCTTCCCGTCGATCGGCTCCCCAAGGGTGTTGATAACACGCCCGAGCAATCCTTCGCCAACCTCTATCGAGGCAATCCTCCGGGTTCTTTTCACGGTGTCGCCCTCTTTTATATCATACGCTTCACCCAATAAGACAACCCCTACATTATCCTCTTCCAGATTGAGCACAATGGCCCTGATGCCGTTTTTCTCAAACTCAACCAATTCTCCCGATTCAGCATTGTTCAGCCCATAGATACGGGCTATCCCGTCACCAACGGTCAACACAATACCAATCTCTTCCAGTTCGGCCACATTATGATAGCCGGCCAACTCTTTTCTTAAAATTGCAGATACTTCGGCTGGTTTAATTTCTGCCATATTAAAAACCTTTCTTATACAAGTTAACTCTGGCGGATCCTCTGCGGATCCGCTCAATCTGATAATAAATACTGGCGTCGTATTGCAAATCTTCCCAGTTCAGGATGAATCCTCCGATGATATCGGGATCAATCTTCTGATCCAGTTCAATCTGCCATTTCGTATAATCGTTCATGATGGTTGAAACCCGGTTCCGGATCGCTTCCGTCATTGGAATGGCTGTTGTAAGTGTAACCGGCAGGATCTCTTTAAACACTTTGTATAACGAAATCAGCTTTCTTGCGATTTCAGGGATATAAAGCTCTCTACCTTTGCGGACTAAGATCTGTAAAAACCTCATAGTCATCACGTTGAATCGTTTTTCGAAAAGGTCATTCAGTATCTTAGCCTTTTTCTCGTTACTGATAACAGGGCTCTTCAGAACCAAAACGAACAGTTTGTTTTCCTCACATACGGAAACCAGCTCCCGGGCATCTGAATAGATGGCATCTTCCTGCTTTTTCTCCACAGCAAGTTCAAAAAGAGCCTTCGCATACCGTTCCGATACAAGGGATATCCTCATCTGTAATTTCTATTAGTTAAAATGGATCTTGTCCAATTGCTGTGTTACAAAAGCCTCCTGCTCCCTGGCATCAGCAAGTTCATGTTCAAGAATCCTGGTTGCAATCTCGAGCGACAGTTCCGCAAGTTGATTCTTTAGATCTGTCATCGCTGCCATCTTCTCATTTTGAATGCTCTCTTTCGCACTTGCAATGATCCGTGCAGCCTCCTCCTTTGCCTTATCTTTCGACTCTTCGATGATCGTATCTCTCACTTTCCGCGCATCGTTTAAAATGGCATCACGCTCATCCTTGGCCTGGTGAAGCAACTCCTCATTACTGAATTGAAGCTGCTTCATCTCTTCCTTTGCCCTGTCGGCAGCATGAAGAGCATCATCGATCGATGATTCACGATCCTTCAGAGCCTTGAGTATTGGCTTCCAGGCAAATTTCCTGAGAATAAGCAACAGGATCAGGAAGGGCAATGCCATCCAGAAGATCAGACCCAATCCGGGGGTTATCAGTTCCATATCTTATTGTAATTTACATTCATTAAAATTCTTCATGGCTCAACCAACCGTTAAGCCATGAAGAACCGGTTGCCTGTTAGATAAATAAAATCAGCAGACAAACTACAATAGCGAAAAACGCTACACCTTCCACGAGAGCAGCTGCGATGATCATATTCGAACGAATGTCACCAACAGCTTCAGGTTGACGGGCAATTGACTCGAGGGCACTTTTACCGATATTACCAATACCGATACCCGCACCAACGACTGCAATACCTGCACCAATGCCTGCTCCCAAACGGGCGATAGCGGCGAAATCGCCAGTTAGCTGTAAAAAAATTGTTAATAAATCCATAATACAATGTTTATTAAAGGTTCAAATCACGTAAGGACGAGGCATGCCTCGTCCGAACAAAGGTCAATGCTTAATTATTAATTTTAATTCGTATTTCGTCATTCTAACTTTCATTCGTAAATCGTCATTCGTACTTCGTACTTCCCTTTAATGGTTTTCAGGTTCAATAGTTGCCAGGCCAAAGTAGAGGGCCGACAACAGGGTAAATACATAAGCCTGGATGAAGGCAACCAGAATCTCCAGCAGATCCATAAATACAATAAATGCAACTGACACAACAGAGACTCCAAATCCCAGAGCCACGCTGATAGATCCGAAGATGAAGATCAGACTGACAAAGCCAAGTATGATGATGTGGCCAGCCGTAATGTTGGCAAAGAGTCGCACCATCAGAACAAAAGGTTTGGTTATAATTCCAATAATCTCCACTACCGGCATCAGGGGGATAGGTATCTTCAGCCACCAGGGAACGCCCGGCGTATTGATGATATCAACCCAATAGTGTTTGTTTCCGTTTATGGTAGTCAGGACCAATGTAAATACGGCTAATACCATAGTTACGGCAATATTTCCTGTAACGTTGGCACCCGCCGGGAAGATCGGGATTATTCCCATTACGTTGTTCAGTAAAATAAAAAAGAATATCGTAAGCAGGAAGGGCATGAACTTTTCATATTTTTTCTCCCCGATTGAGCTCTTTGCAATGTCGTCACGGATGAAGATGATCAGAGGTTCCAGCAATGACTGCATTCCTTTTGGGGCAGATTTTGGGTTTCGTTTGTACCTGTTGGCCACAGAGATGAAGATCCACAATAGTAAGAAACAGCTCAATAGCAGGGCAAATACTGTTTTTGTGATCGAAAAATCATATACAGTTTTGTCAGATTCAGCCTCGGCACGAATCTTTCCATGTTCCAGTATAAAACCTTTGTATGAATGGTTGGGATTGTGAAATTCAGAAGACCAAAAAGCATGTACCTTCCCGTCATATAACAGGATTATTGGTAAAGGCAGTGTTACATGTGTATGGCCCAGGGTGGCAATATGCCACTCATGGTTATCCGTTACATGCTCCATAATCATCTTGCCGGCGTTGAACTCCTGCTCCACAATCAGACCCTCGTCATGCTGAAACGTAGTATCGGAGGAAAGCTCTTTTGAACCATGTGATTTCTCAGAGCCTGTCACATCTAATATTGAGAAACATAAAAAGGTCAGAAAAAAAAGGGAAACGAATGAGAAAAATCGTACGTTTTGCGTTCGAATCATGGGCGTAATTACATGCTAACTTTCGGGTTGCAAGTTTACGAACATTTCATGAAATATGAAAATCAAATTTCATGGATATATGAACATATGTAATATTGGTGAGGTTTCAGGGTTGTGGAGTGTTAACCTGAAGAGTGACAAATTGTTCAATTCCCGCATAGGTCTGTACAGCACCCCAATCCTCCCAATGTTCTGTGTCATACCAGAAGTAGGTTGGTGGCAGGTCCATAAAAAGCACTATTCCATTCTGATTGGTCCATTTGCTGAAAATATAATTACCCGCAACCAGGTTCTCGTAACTATCAGCCAGCAGAACCTTTTCATCCACAACGGGATGCCCTTCAGCATCTATAATTCTGATCACAAGAATTCCAACTATTGGCTCCTCAGAACTGCAGGAAGGAAGCATTACTATGGAGGTGAAAAGAAAAATACCAGAAAATAAAACAAACCACTTTTTCATGCTTTTATACTGTTTAAATCGACTGCAAAGATAGGAAAAGTCATCAACCCGGAAAATAAAATCGGTGAATACCAGTTTGTAACATTTGAGTGTACCAGGCGTCTAAGTTTTTCAGTCCTTGTGGAATTATTAAATTTAAGTACATTTGAACCCTTAAACGTAGATGCCATGTTTCGATTTAACCTTCTTTTGATGGGCAAGCTTCCGTTGTCCGTCTTTCTTGCATTATTTTTATCCTTTTCCTCTTTCTCTCAGACCGTTTGGACGCTTGAGGATTGTGTTGAGTATGCGCTTGACAATAACCTCGATATCCAGAAGCAAATTCAGTCAGTGGAGTCGAACCGGGTCTCCCTGCTTCAGAGTGGCTTGAGCATGTTGCCGAATCTTAATTTCAGCGCCTCCAACATTTGGAACACCGGACAAACCATTGATCAGTATACCAACACCTTTGCCACCTCTACTGTCAGATCTAATAACTTCAGTTTTTCAAGTAATGTGACCATATTTAACGGTTTGCAGAAATTTAATGCCCTGAAACGCAACCAGATCGAATTGATGGCAAGCAGGTATGATCTGGATGTCATCAAAAACGACATCTCGTTGGCTGTTGCCGGTTATTATCTGGATATCCTGTTCAACAAGGAGATCCTGGATGTGGCTGTTAACCAGCTAGCCATTACCACTGAGCAGGTTGACCGCGTCAGGAAGATGGTGGATGCCGGAGCAGCTGCCCAGGGTGATCTTCTGAACATCCAGGCACAGGAATCTGCCGAGGAATTAAGTACAATTGAGGCAAGAAACCGGCTGAACATTGCATATCTCTCTCTTCAGCAGTTGATCGATCTCACAATTTCCAGTGATTTTGAGATTGAGAAACCAATTCTGAAAGATGTGGCTGCACCAACCGACCTGGTGACAGCGGATGTCATTTACGGACATGCATTAAGCACACGCCCGGAGATTAAAAGTGCTGAACTCAGGGTTGAGAGTTCCCAGAAAGGATTGGCGATTGCCCAGGGAGCACAGTCTCCCAGCCTCACTTTTGGTGTATCTTATGCCACAGGATATTCAGGCGTTGCCAGAGCAGTGGATCCTTCCATCCCACCTGTCATCCAGGAGTATCCCATCGGGATCACACAGCTTACGCATGACACCGTTCTTGGCTATCAATCTACCTATTCTTACAAAACCAAATCATTTTCCGATCAGTGGAACGACAACGACAATGTCTCCCTCGGCTTCAATCTCTATATCCCAATCTTCAATGGCTGGCAGGTACGGTCATCAATAACTCAGGCAAAGATCCAGCGAAACATTGCTGAACTGGATCTGGAACAGAGAAAACGGACATTGCAGAAGACCATTGAACAGTCCTATGCTGATGCTGTAGCTGCACTCCAGAGATTCACCTCTGCCGAACAGACCGTATCGGCCCAGGAAGAATCTTTCAAATACACCGAACAGAAGTTTGATGTTGGAATGGTGACCTCTTACGATTATAACAACAGTAAAAAAGAGCTCACGAAAGCTCAGTCTGAGTTACTGCAAGCTAAGTTCGATTTCATTTTTAAAACAACGATACTTGACTTTTACATGGGGAATCCCATTCGTATCAGTCAAAATTAAAGAACAATTCCATGACTCCTAAAAAATCAAAGAAGAAACTCTGGATCATCATTGCAGCAGTTGCTGTTCTTGCTATTATCATTGTTCTGGCTGTAATAAAAGGCGGCAAGAATGAGGGAATCAAAGTCTCTGTGGAGCAGGTGACCCGCAGAACCATTGTCCAGACTGTCTCGTCCAACGGGAAAATCCAGCCTGAGAAAGACGTTAAGATCTCACCCTATATCTCCGGTGAAGTTGTAGAGCTCTATGTAAAAGAGGGAGACCAGGTTAAGAAGGGAGACCTGCTTGCTAAGATCGACCCGGAAATTTACATTTCACAGTATGATCAGAGTGTGGCTTCTTTGAACACACAGAAAGCCAATGAGTCCAATTCCGCCGCCCGTCAGACCCAGATGGAAGCACAGTTTGAGAATGCCCGTCTGAATTTTGAACGACAGCAGAAACTATTCGACCAGAATGTGATCTCGAAGGCGGAGTTTGATCAGGCTAAAGCTAATTTTGAGGTTGCCAAAGCGCAGGTTACTTCTGCCAAGCAGGATGTGAGAGCTTCAGCGTTTATGGTAAAAAGTTCGGAAGCAGCGTTGAAACGTTCCAAAGAGGATCTGACACGAACGACAATTTTTGCCCCTAACAAGGGGACCGTTTCAAAACTTAACGTTCTGAAAGGTGAGCGTGTTACCGGTGCATCCCAGTTTTCCAGTGGTACGGAGATCATGAGACTGGCGAACCTCAATGAGATGGAGGCCCAGGTTGAAGTAAATGAGAATGATATCATCCGGGTTGCCCTCAATGATACCGCTCTCATCGAAGTGGATGCATACCTGAACAGGAAGTTCAAAGGGGTCGTAACCGAGATCGCTACATCAGCTAATACCACAGGTGTTAGTGTCGACCAGGTGACCAACTTCAATGTCAAGATTCATCTGTTGAAAGAGTCGTATGAAGATCTCCTGGATCCTGAAAAGCCTTTTTTTAGTCCGTTCCGTCCTGGCATGTCTTGCACGGTGGAGATCCAGACTGAAACTGCCTACAACATACTTACGGTGCCCATCCAGGCCGTGACAACCCGTGTATCGCAGGATACGCTGGACAAGCTGAATGCACAAAACGTGAAGACCGAACATCGTGGAGACCGTGAAATTGAACGTGTCACATCCAAAAAGAACGAGGAGATCCTGGAGTGTGTGTTTGTCTTTGATGATGGGATTGCCAAAAAACATGATGTCAAAACAGGAATCCAGGATAACACCTATATCCAGATTGAATCGGGTTTGACCGACAGCCTGGAGGTGATCACATCACCTTACTCCGTAGTATCCAAGACCCTTAAAAATGACGATAAGGTAAAGAAAGTAGACCGTAAAGATCTTTTTAGCGGAAGCAAATAATGTCGCTGATCCTGGCCCTTGAAACGGCTACACCTGTCTGTTCTGTCGCCCTCGCACGTGATGGAGAGATTCTCTCCATCCGCGAATCAACCGCTCACAACGCACACTCTTCCGTATTAACGGTTTTTATTGAAGAGCTCTTCCATGAAGTCTCTTTGCATTATTCTGATCTGGACGCAATATCGGTCAGCAAAGGCCCGGGTTCATATACCGGCCTTCGTATCGGGGTGTCGGCAGCGAAGGGCCTGTGCTATGCACTGGACAAACCATTGATTGCCGTTCCAACCCTGGAGGCGATGGCGCTTGGGATTTCAAGGTTCAAGTCAAATAATTCAATTCTGAAAATCGAAAATCGAAAATCGGAGATCGGAGATCTCTATTGTCCTATGATCGATGCCCGGCGGATGGAGGTCTATTGCACGGTTTACGACAAAAATCTGAATGAGGTCCTACCCACAGCAGCAGTGATTGTAGATGAACATTCGTTCGAACAACTTCTGGTTAATCATATGATTCTCTTTGCAGGAACCGGATCTGAAAAATGCAAAGATGTCCTGTCATACCAATCGAACGCCTTGTTTTTAGATGACTTTCAGGCTTCAGCAAAATTCATGATTGCGCTGGCTGAAAAACGATTCAATGAAAAGCAGTTTGAAAGTCTGGCCTATTTTGAACCATTTTATCTGAAAGACTTCATCGCCGCAAAGCCCAAGGTTAAAGGGCT
>ERZ889078.269-NODE-269-length-47714-cov-14.914371_pt1 | contig 47714 bp, 45 predicted proteins | sample MGYA00521266_ERZ889078 | MGnify/ENA primary metagenome ERZ889078 (study PRJEB32303, sample SAMEA104408618) | aquatic metagenome | biome: Brackish water; feature: Pelagic; material: water | place: Baltic Sea | collected 2014-06-16T06:34:00 | depth 76,534 m ... | reverse complement strand
TATATCTTAGACTATTTTCGCTTAATTTTTCGCCTTTTTTTTCAAAAAGAAACTTTTTTGTGTTAAAAATGCCTAAATAGTCGTCCAATATTTGTTTCACACTCTCTAAAAGTGGGATATCTCTGTGTTTATTTCCCTTGCCTAAAACTCTTACCCAACTAAGAGAAATATCTTCTAGCTTCATCGATGTCAATTCCGATATTCTCAGCCCTAATCCATACAACATCAACACAACTAACTTCTCTTCTAGCTTAGCATGGCTAAGAGCTTGGAGTATATGTTCATGGGAAATTGGCTTGGGTAATGTTTTAGCCACTTTGACACTCTCATCAGCCTTAAGAACTACTCGTATCCCCTCATCATTTAAGTAAGAAACAAAACTTCTAATTGCACTTAACTTTTTACTAATAGTTTTAGCATTTAACTGTTTGATTTTTATGCGATAAGGCATAAGGTTAATTATAATTTGTTGGGATTCTTGTATGATTTCAACTTCATTCAAAGCTTCTTTAAGTGCTTCATCATAACTCTTTATAGTAAGGTCAGAGTAACCTCGTAATTTTTCCAAGAATTCTAAAAATAAAACTCTTTTACTACTGAGTAACTTTTTCAAGAAGCTTCTCAAAATTTTTATAGTAATTTTTTGTTTCTTGGACTAAATCTTTATCTGTAATAACACTTGGTGCAAGTTTAATATAAGAGTCAATCATAATTTCACACATAATTTTAATTTTTGCTTTATCTGCATCTGAAATTGCATCTTTATTTGCAATTGTATTAATTTTTTTCATATAGCTTTTAGCTGTATCATTGTACTTTACATACTTTAAAGAAGTTTTAGATTGTGCCATTATAGTCGATGCCATTCTGTTATAAACATCCATAGAGAAAGCTTCACTTGCAATTAAATAAGCTTCTTTATATGAACCTGTTTCAAAATAATATTTTGCCTCTAAAGATCTTTGATAGGATGGATTTAAAATAAAATAAGCTATCATAGTAAACATGAAAATCAGTGCTGTAATGAGAATTAAAAATTTATTATTCATGAGTGTCAAGCCCTTTTTTTATCAACTCTCTGGCCTCTTCAAACTCCATTTTACTAATATCAATCTCTTGTGTAGCATAATAGTTTATTGTTCCAAAAGGTTTAGGAATTTTAAATTTATCCCAAGAATTAAGTTGCCAATATTTTGTAGGTTTTATCTCGACTAAAACAATTTTTGCCTTTGCTTTTTGAGCCATGACAATAATCCCATCAGCAACCTCACCTTTTGGTCCCTTTGGTCCATCTGGAGTTATACCAATATCATATCCCTCTTTAATTGTTTTAATTGACTGAATTAAAACTCTTGCAGCATTTCTAGTAGTAGAACCAGCTAAAGTACCTAAACCAAAAAATTTAATAGTTCTTGAGATAAGTTCACCATCAAAATGATTTGAGATTAAAACTTTAGCATGAGGTGTTTTTCTATAATAACTATAAAGGTAAGGAAGCATAAGTAACTCTCCGTGCCAACAAGCAAAAATAATTGGCTCTTCACTCAAAGAATCTGGAGTATAAAAGTTCTTTTTATTACTTACATATAAAAATCTAATAAGCAAAGATCCTACAAAAGGGAAGAGTACCAGAGCCAAAGAGCGAGAGATTGTTTTAAGCAAGAATCTCGCCTGTTAAAATAGTTCTACCAATTTGAGTAATTTTAACATCTTTAAACTGACCCAAAAGTTCTTCTGAGCCTTTGACTTTTATAACAATATTATTATCACTTCTTCCTGAGACAAAATTGTTTTTTATTAGTGATTCAAAATATACTCTATATGTTTTACCTATACACTCTTTATGAATATCGTCTATAATATTGTTTTGCATATCTTGAAGGTAACTAAGTCTCTGGCTTCCTACTTCTTCATCAACTACATTACTAAAATGTTCTGCTTCAGTATGAGGACGAGCAGAGTACTTAAATGAAAAAACTTGGTCAAATTTCACTTGTCGCATTACATCAAGAGTATCTTCAAAATCTGCATCACTCTCTCCTGGAAAAGCAACGATTATATCCGTACTAATACTTACCTCGGGACACTCAGCTCTTAATTTATCTACACGATTTAAAAACCACTCTTGTGAGTAACCTCTTTTCATCTCTTTAAGCACTTTTGTTGAACCACTTTGCAGTGGCATGTGCATTGATTTACAAATTTTTGGATTGTACGCAAACTCTTCTATAAACTCATCATCCATATGAAAAGGGTGTGGAGAAGTAAAACGAATACGTTCTAAATCTTCTATTTTAGAAAGTTGTCTTAGTAATTCAGTAAAATTTACTTTTTTCTGTTCCCCTGAAAAACGGCGACCATAATTATTTACATTTTGTCCTAAAAGAAAGATCTCTTTTACACCTTCATTCACAACTTTTTGTGCTTCTTTGAGTATTAAATCACTAGGAATAGAAATCTCTTCACCACGAGTTTTTGGAACAATACAAAAAGTACATGATTTATCACAACCAATGGAGATATTAATATATGCTTTAAAAGGAGATGAGCGAAAATCTTTAAAAGCAAACTCGCTCTCATCATAATTAATATCTATTTCAACAGCTTTATCTTTATGTAAAATTTCTGCTATTTTTGATACATTTCTAGCACCTAAAACAAAATTTACATAAGGAGCACGTTTAATTATTTCATCACCTAAATGCGATGCTGTACAACCACAAACACCAATCTTGGCACCTTTTTTTTTCTTTTTATTGAAGCCACCGAGTTCTGAGAAAAGTTTATGAACAGGACGTTCTCTAACCGAACAAGTATTTATAAGAATTAGGTCTGCACTCTGTAAATCTGTTGTTGTCTCGTAACCCTCTTTTTCATGTAACTCTGCAATCATATGCTCAGAATCACGAGAGTTCATAGCACAACCTAATGTCTCAATAAATAACTTTTTACTCATAGCTTCTCTTTAGCTCATTATGTGAACTTGGTAAATATAGTCATTATCAGCAAGACCAAATTTTACTTCATTCATATAAAAACTTTTACCTTTTGCTTCAAAATGATCTTGAAGTTCTAATAGATCTTTATGAGAGTTTTCTCTGTCAAAATAAAAAATAACACTCTCATCTTTTTCTACAGTTGCTTCAATTTTAGCTAGTTCAACTTTTTTAGGTTTTGTCTCTATATCTGTTCTTGCAAATTTTAAATCCATCTTTATTATCCTTGTGCTTTTAAAAGTATTGCATTATACTCATAATCTACTAAATATTTGGTTAAAGATGTTTTTAGTAATATTTATGTATACTTACACACTTCATAAGAAATCCCCAAAATAATTATCATTGTTCGATTTCTTTTACCACCAAAAGGAACTATAATATGGAAAAAATACTCGACATTGTTCAGGCAATCGCACACGAAAAAAGCCTTCAACCTGAAAAAGTTTTAGAATCACTAAAAACGGCATTTGTACAAACTGCAAAAAGAGTTATTAACAGAAATTTTGCTTTTGAAGCACAAATTAATGAAGAGACTAAAAGTATCAAAGTAGTACAAACTATTACTGTTGTTACAGATGAAGATGAAAAATTACTTGATGAAGAGCTTGCTCCTGCATATATTTCTATCTCAGAAGCTAGAGAATATGATGATCAAGTTGAGCTCGATGACCAACTTCAAATAGAACATAATTTAGAAGAGTATGGACGAACAGGGGCATCACAACTGCACCGTGAAATTGAATTTCACATACAAAGATTAGTTGAAGATGAACTATTTGAAAAATATAAATCAAAAATTGGGAGTCTTGTAAGTGGTCGTGTTATTCGTGTTGATTCTCACAACTCTACCTATATTGAAGTTGATGAAATTCGTGCAATTTTACCTATGAAAAGTCGTATTAAAGGTGAATTTTTCAAAGTTGGCGACCATATTAAAGCTGTTGTACGTCGTGTAAACATGGACAAAGAAAATGGCATTCAAATAGAACTTTCTCGTACATCTCCTAAATTTTTAGAAGAACTTTTAGCACTTGAAGTTCCAGAGATTGCGGAAGGAACTGTTATTATAGAAAAATCAGCTCGTATTCCAGGTGAGAGAGCAAAAATTGCTATAATGAGTACTCATCCTCAAGTAGATGCTGTTGGTGCTACTGTAGGTGTAAAAGGTGTTCGTATCAATGCTGTAAGTGATGAGCTTATTGGTGAGAACATTGACTGTATTGAGTACACAACAATTCCTGAACTTTTTGTTTCAAGAACTATGAGTCCAGCTATTATTTCTCATGTAGAAATTATTAAAAATGAAGATGGTGAAAATGAAAAAGCTATTATTACCCTACCTGCAGACCAAAAAAGTAAAGCAATTGGTAAAAGTGGAATTAACATCCGTCTAGCTTCAATGCTTACAGGTATGCAAATCGAACTTCTAGAAAGCGATAGTGTAACGACTGAAAATGGTGAAATCCAAGAGAAAAAAGATGGTGTAGATGCTCTAGAAGCACTCTTTAATTAATCTCTTCTAAATAGTTATCCTCTTTTCATATAAGGATTTAATCTTAAAAGGATTAAGTCCGCTATCATATTTCCTGCAAGTGTTAAAAAAGCTGTAATCATAAGTATTCCCATTATTATTGGATAATCACGACTTAGAGCTGACATAAAAAAAAGTTGTCCCATCCCTTCTATACCAAAAATTGATTCCAAAATAACACTTCCACCAATGAGTCCTGGCAGAGATAGACCTAAAAGTGTAATAATTGGAGGTAATAGATTTGGCAAGATATATAATCTTACTAAGTGATTTTGCGAGGTCCCTCGAGAGAGTGCAAAATAGTAATAGTCACTTTTGAGTATCTCTAATGTAAGTGAACGGACATAAATAATCATACTACCTAAACCGGTAAAGACCATAACTGCTATGGGTAAAGTTAAGTGCCAAGCCATATCTAAAATATTTGCTACACCCGATTTTTCTTCTATAGAATGTACTCCAGCAATAGGAAACCAATCGAGTTTCAATGCAAAAAAGATAATAAATAACAGTGCCAAATAAAAAGATGGCATTGAAAAAGACACTAAAGAGATTTGACGGATAATATAATCACTTTTTTGCTCATAGTTAAGAGCTGATTTTATACCTAGATAAAGAGAAACTATAAAAACTAATATAAGTGCTATAATATTCATACTTAAAGTTATAGGCACTCGTTTAAATATCTCACGACTCACATCTTGCCCACTTACAAAAGAGACTCCAAAATTAAAACTCACCATATTTTGTACCCAATCTACATATTGATGTAAAAGTGTTTTGTCGAGTCCATAAATTGCTTTTAAATTTGCTATTGCTTCTTTAGTCATATTTGGATTGAGTTCACCTGCTGCAAAAAAAGAGTTTGGTGCTGAGTGGATTGCTAAAAATGAGATAATTGATATTAGAAATAACATCATTATCATGTAGAATAGTTTTTTTAAAATAAAGCTCATGATTTGTTATATTTTATCCAAATTTATCATACGACTATTATACCATAAATCAAAATATATTAAGATAGAAGAATGAATTTTAAGAAGAAGCTTATCTCCCAAAAGGGAGATAAATTTTAAGCGAGTTTAAGCTTTAGACTAGAAGTTTAAAGTTAAGTAAGCTTGTACAGTATTAAAAGAAGAACCTGCATTTTGATCAGTTGCATCAGTATTGATGTAAGCTAATGTTGCATCTAATGGACCAACAGATTTACTTGCAGTAAGTGTTAATTCAGTTAAATCTCTGTTACCACCTTTAGCACCTTGATTAACATCAGTATAATAAACACCTAAGTCAAACATACCGTTTACTGGAGACTCAACAGTTACATTGATTGCTTGAGTATCTGGTTTAGTTACATAAGAGTAATTCCACCATGCTTCAGTATAAAGTTTAGATTGTGCAGCACCACCACCTGAAAGGTTAAAACCAGCACCAGCACCAGCAGCATCATCAACTTGAGAGTATGCAACAGAAGCTGTGAACATATCTTTCATAGTATAACCAAGTTTACCAGCGATAGCAGTGTTATCTTGTAAAGCAGGGTTTAGGCTACTTAAATCCATAGTAGTGTATTGAACACCAGCAGTGATTCCTTCCATTGCTAAGTCAGCTTGTAACCAAGCAGCACCTTTTAAAACATGAGAAGCTTGGAAATACCATGCTTGAACTGTTAAAGGCTTCCAAGAGTTGTTAATTGCAGCAGCTGCATAAGCACCTCTATGAAATTGTGAAAAGTTTGTAGTACCGTTAGCATTGAAACCAGCGATAACACCAGCAATACCACCACCAGCTACAGCACCAGCACCAGTATTATGAGTACCATTAGATCCACCAACATAAGCACCAACTAAAGTAGTATCAGGAACATCTTGATTGATAATAACAGCTGCTTCAAAAGTATTAGCTGCAATTGACCATTGCTCAGAGAAAACTAATGGAGTATCTAATTCCATACGACCAACTTTAACAGTAGTTTTACCAAGTGTAGCAGCTAACCATGCTTCATCAACCCACCAAGAATCAGAAACACCATTTGTTGCTTCCCAAACATTGTTTACTAATTGACCTTCAAGACCTAAAGTACTTAAAGCAGTCATATGCATACCAGCAGAAACACCTGTTACTAAATCAGTAGTTATACCAAGACCAAATGCTGCTTGAGCTGCAGAAGTATCTTTTTTGAATAAATCAGAATTTGTACCAGCATCATTTGTGCTATAGTAAACTTTCGCATCACCACTAACTTTTGTATTTTCAATTGCGAATGCACTTGAACCTATTAATAGTGCTGCCACTAAACTCATTTTTGTAAATTTCATATATTCTCCTTGTTGTCTTATAAATTTCAATATGCAGTATAGCATAAAGTAGTCTTAGGTTTTCTTTAAACTATCTATTTTTAGCCAATTCTTTGCTATAATTCCCATATGAAACACTTAAATATTAAAATTTCCTCATTATTTATCATTAGTTTACTTATTGGTTGTACGTCAAAGCCAGCAGTTTCACCTTCTCAAAACAATGAACTTAGCAATATAACAAATCCTAATAAAACAGAAAAAAATGGATATATGCAAAAAAGTTTAGACTCATGGTTAAAAAACGATTGGGAGCCAACAGTTGAAGCAAAAGCAAAAAATCCAAAAAAAGTTCAAAAAAAGAGAGATGTTGTAATTCAAGAAGAAAAAACAACACTAATAAAGGAGAAAACTTCAGTAGAGGATAATGAATCTTTTACATTACAAAAATATGTAGATAAAGCTTCTATATACATGAAAGCAAATAAAACAGATGAAAATAGTACTCACTATAAAAAAATGGAAAGTTTACCTGCTATTGGAAAATAAGTAGATGGTACGACATTAGTCGTACTAAAGAGTAAAGTTAAACTTTTGAAAACTTTATCATTGAGCAAAAGTCTTCAACTTTTAAAGCAGCACTTCCAACAAGTACACCATCAACATTCTTTACACTCATAACTTGGGCAGCATTATTTACTTTTACACTGCCACCATACAAAAGAGGAGCAGATGATTTTTCTTTTAAATCTTCGTGTATCTCTTTTATATCTTCTAAGGTTGGCGTTAAACCCGTACCGATTGCCCAGACTGGTTCATAAGCGATAATAAGATTTTCATACTCAGTATCTATACCTTCATATTGAGTAGAGATATAATCCATCATCTTCTCTTTTCCAGCCTCTCGTTTTTCTAATGGTTCACCAACACAGTAAACTATTTTAAATCCAAGATTTTTGTAAAAATTGAACTTCTCAATGATAGTAGTTTGTGTCTCACCTAAAACATGACGACGCTCACTATGACCTATTAGGATAGTTTTAATGTCAAACTCTTTGAGATGATCTAAGCCAATCTCTCCAGTAAAAGCACCATTGTTTGTTGCATAGGCATTTTGGGCACCAACAACTACTTTGCCCTTATGAGCATTTAAACTTGAAGTTGCAGGAAATACAATTACTTCTTCTTTAGTATCATTATCATGTAGAAATTTTTCTACAACTTCTAAGTAACTTTTCGTCTCTTTTCTTGTTAAGTTTGTTTTTAAATTTGCTGCAACTATCATAATATATACCTTTACTCTGAAATTATCAGTGGTTTAACACCTGGAAGAATTTTACCCTCTAGTAGTTCAAGTGAAGCTCCCCCACCGGTTGAGATAAAACTCATCTCTTCATCTAGACCTATTCTTTGAACAAGGTCGGCTGTATCTCCACCACCAACAACTGTAGTAGCATAAGAGTCCGCTACAAAGTGTGCTATTTTTGATGAACCACGAGCAAATTTTTCCATTTCATACACACCCATTGGTCCATTCCATAAAACAGTTTGTACATCATTTAAAGCTTCACGGTAAAGTCTTACAGTTGCAGGTCCAATGTCTAATCCCATCCAGTTGTCTGGTATCTCTTGCGCTGTTACAATCTTACTTACTGCATCTTCTGAAAACTTCTCAGCAGCTATAACATCAACTGGTAAGTAAAACTTAACACCCAATCTTTTAGCTTCATCCATAATTTTTTGTGACTCTTCAAGTAGATCATCTTCAACTAAAGAAGCACCAATGTTATAACCCATCTGTTTTAAAAATGTAAATGCCATTCCACCGCCAATAAATACTTTATCGACTTTTGGTAAAAGATTTACAAGAGCTTCTAATTTCCCAGAAACCTTACTTCCTCCAACAATAGCAGCAAAAGGACGAACAGGATTATTTACAAGCTTACCAAAAAAATTGATTTCTTTATCAAGTAAAAAACCTGCTGCTTTATGCTTATTATCAAAAAGATGAGTTATTGCTTCCACTGAGGCATGAGCACGGTGACTCACGCCAAAAGCATCATTAATATAAAACTCCGCCATATCTGCCAATGACTGAGCCAATGTAGCATCATTTTTTGTCTCGCCCGGTTCATAACGTAAATTTTCTAAAAGAAGTACTTCATGTTTTTGTAACTCTTTTGCTTTTTTTATAGCATCTGCACCTACAACATCAGTAGCTAAAGTAACTTCTCTTTTTAAAAGTTGTTGCAGTCTCAAAGCAACTGGAGCCAAAGAGTATTTCTCTACTACTTCACCTTCGGGTCGTCCCATATGAGAAGCTAAAATAACTGCACAATCTTGGTCTAAGCAGTAGTTAATTGTAGCTATTGCCGAGCGAATACGTCTGTCGTCTGCGATATTACCAAATTCATCCATAGGAACATTAAAGTCACATCTGATGAATACCTTTTTTCCTGCAAGATCTAAATTTTTAACACTTAATAATTTCATTTATTTTCCTCTTTACTAATATATACTGCCATATCTAGTAAACGTGATGAATATCCCCACTCGTTATCATACCAAGCACGTATACCTATCATATCTTCACCAATCACTTGAATTAAATCCTCAGCTACGATTGAGCTGAATGAAGAACCTATAAAATCTTGAGACACTCTTTTATCTTTATCAACTAACAATAAACCTTTATACTTTGTCTCTGCCATTGTATGAAAGAGTGAGACAACCTCTTCTCGTGTTGTTTTTTTAGCTACATGAAGTGTTAAGTCAACCATTGACACATCAGGAGTTGGAACACGAATACTTGTTCCATCGAGCTTATTTGTTAAATTAGGTAAGACTAAATTAATCGCTTTAGCTGCACCTGTTGTAGTCGGTATCATATTAATTGCAGCGGCACGAGAGCGTCTTTTATCGCCACTATGTTTTACATCTAAAAGATTTTGATCGTTTGTATAAGAGTGCACAGTTGTCATTAAACCTTTTTCAATGCCAAAAGCATCATCTAAAATACTTGCAACCGGAGCTAAACAGTTTGTTGTACACGAAGCATTTGAGACGATAAGTTCTCCATTATACTCTGTATGATTAACACCTAAGACAAAAGTAGGTGTATTTTCATCTTGTGCTGGAGCAGAAAGTAAAACTTTTTTTGCTCCATTATCAAGATGAGCTTGAGCCAACTCTTTGGTTAAAAAAACACCTGTACATTCCAATACTAAATCAACTTCTAAATCAGAAAAATCTAAATCTTTAGGATTAGTCTCATTAAAGATTTTAACATTTTTTCCATCTATTTTCACTATATTGTTTTGAGAATTATCAACACTTTTGTCAAAAACACCATGAACAGAATCATATTTTAATAAGTAAAGCATCATATCTTTACTTGCCATATCATTAATAGCTACAATTTCTATATCGTCTCGGGTAGAGGCAATGCGAGTCACACAGCGCCCTATTCTACCAAAACCATTTATTGCTATTTTTAAAGCCATTACTCATCCTGTCAAAATTTAGTCTGCTATTTTATCTAAAATTTGTTATAATTTGCTTTAAATGAATACTATAGCACTTTTTGGTGGTTCCTTTGACCCACCCCATGTTGGTCATGAAGCAGTTGTAAAAGCACTACAAAAGTTAAGTTATATCGATAAAATTGTAATTATGCCAACTTTTTTAAATCCATTTAAACATAGTTTTGATGCACCTGCAGTGCTCAGATTAAAATGGCTTAAGTCTATATTTTTAGATGATAACAATGTTCTAGTTGATGATTATGAAGTTTCTTTAGGTAAAAAAGTTCCAACCATACAAACTGTAACTCATTTACTTAAAAGTTATGATAAGATTTTTCTTGTCATTGGAGCAGATAATTTAGCAAATTTAGAACAATGGTACCATTTTAAAGAGTTAAAAGAAAAAGTAACTTTTATAGTTGCATCAAGAGAAAACATAAAAATTTCAAAGGCATTTATAAGCCTCAAAGTAGAAGAAGATATCTCCTCTTCAGCTCTACGAGAAAATATAGATGAAAATAAATTACCAAAAAAATGTGCAAAAGAGATTGCACAATATTACAAGGAAAACAATGAACAATAGAATACAAAGTATTATAAATGTATTAGATAAACATAAAGCTGAGGCAATAGAGTCTTTTGACTTAAGAGATAAGAATTATTTTGTTGATTATGCAATTATAGCCTCATCACTTGGAAGTAAACATACAACTGCTTTACTAGATCATATGAAAAATGAATTAAAACCAGCCGAACATTTTAATCATGTAGAAGAGAGTGGCGACTGGGTGGTTGTTGATTTAGGTGATGTTCTAGTTCATATCATGACACCAGAGTACAGAGTAAAATATGATATGGAAAGTTTTTTATCAAGGCTTGCTGATGGTAAAGAAGGTGAAGCTCTTTAAAGAGTTTGCACCTCTTTTGTAGCATTTAGTTCATTACTTTCATGCTTAATCACACCACTTATATCAGCAGAAGTTGTATTATCATCAATATGATTTTCTAAAATATTTCTGTAATTATAAATTGCTTCTACATATTTAACAGGTTCACTCCCTCTTGCATACCCATATTTTAGTGTTCTATAGTATTTTTTTTCAGATAAAAGAGGTAAAACTTTTTTCATATCTGTCCAAATATTTGGATTAAATCCTAATTTTTTTGCTAGTTTTTGAGCATCGTAAATATGTCCCATACCAACATTATAAGCAGCTAAGGCAAACTGTAATCTGTTTTCACCCTCCACTTTTTCAGGAACAAGCTTCATCATACCTTTGATATGTCTTGTACCACCTTTTATACTCTCTTTTGGGTCAAGTCTATTTTTAACTCCTAAAAGTTTTGCCGTATGATTCGTTAACATCATAAGTCCACGAACACCTGTAAAACTTTTAGCATTAGGATTCCAATGTGACTCTTGATAAGCAATAGAGGCTAAGAGTGTCCAAGGGATTCCATATTTTTCTCCAATAGACTGAAAATATTTTTCATATCTGTGTAGCCTAGATTTAATTCTTTTATAGAACATTTTAGTACTATAATAATCAAAGAAAAGAACATAACTATAGTAAGAATCTTTTAGCTGTGCCATCTTTCCACTCTGGTTATAAACATTTAACCAAGCATACATATCATCTTCGAGTTCTTTTGCATTTGATGGTAATACCCATGCTAATTGCTCACGTCCACTGATAGAAAAAGCCAAGGCGATTTCTGTAATATAGCGCAAATTTATTGCATAAATATTGGAATCTGCAACAGTACAGTCAATTTGATTTGAAGCCACCTGTGAGAGTAACTCTTCTGTAGAATATTCATCTGTAAGTGTAACGTTTATATCAAAACCATCATTCTTCAGAGCTTGCAAAGTTTCACTATAACTCGTATCTGTCCCAACTGTTATACTTAAACCAGCCAAGTCTTCCACATCTCTTGGAAACCTGTCTGTTCCACTCATACTGCGAGAGCAGATAACTTGTTCCTGCACTTCAAAATAAGAAGGTCCAAAATTAAAAATTTTTTCTCTTCCTTGTGTTTTTGCCAAAGCGGCTGATAAGATATGCATTGCTGGATTTCTGCTAAGAACAATAGCTTCACTTGTTGTATGGGCAGCTGTAATATTTAAATCAACCCCTAGATGATTGGCATAAGACTTCAGTAAATCATACTCAAACCCCTGCTTTCCCTCCGTCCCAATATAATAAGTAGAGGGAGCATTTAAAAGAATAACATTAAGAACTTTGTCTTTTTTAATCTTAGAGAGTAATGATGGTGGTTTTATTTTTTTGCCCGGAGTATAGGAAGCATGACTCATCCAGCCAAAACTAAACATAAGAGCTGTAAAAAGCAGTATTCCAAGAACATAAAAAATTTTATTCATACATAAGTTTACATTATTAAACTTATGCAAAGATAAAACGATTCACTCCCTTATCATATTCATATGCTAAAACTTGGTTATGTGCTTTTAAAATTGAGTCAACAAGATAAAGACCTAAACCAAAACTATTTTTTGAAGGATTATCTTTCGTAAAAGGTTCTATGTAATATTGTAAAGGATGTGCAAGCTTCTCACCATTACTCTCAAAACAGAGTTCATTATTGATAATTAAGATATTGATATGTCCATCAGGAGAGTATTTCATCGCATTATCTATCATATTTTTAATTGCAGTCGTGTAGAGTCTATAATTAACATTAATTTTCACATCTCCTGATATATCAACACCTACATTGTCACTCTCTATCATAGCCATATCAATAGCTCCATCAATAACATCAAGAAGTCGACACTCCATAAATTCACTCTTAGAATCTATGCTTGTCACTTCTTCAATCATTGCAAACTCAGTTACAAGAGACTCTAGTCTTGAAAATATAGAAGTAAATCTATCGCGTTGCTTTTGAGAATCTAACATCTGTGTAGCAATAGTTCCCTTTGCAATAGGTGTTTTTAACTCATGCATAATATTTCTCAAAAAGAGTGTTCTCGATTCTAACAAGCTTTCTATTTTCTCCCTTGCTGATTCAATTTCATTTGAAACTAAACCAATCTCATCACAATTTTTTGTTTTAAATGATACTTTCATATTTCCAGCACCAAAAAGAGCTATCTTTTTTCTTAGACGTATTAACGGTCGAAGTTTTTGTAATATAAGAATAAAAGAGAGTGTAATAATTGTAAAAATAGTTGAATAAGTGTACATGATATTTAAGTAACTATAAGGCTTTAACTCCTCATCTTTAATCAAAACAGCACCAGAAGGAGTCTGTATGTAAAAATAAATTGTTCTTGTGTGCTCAAGCATTGTAGCATTAAGTTGACTGACAGTATTTTGTTTATAAAGTCCTTGTGCACCCAACATAATTGTAGAGTTTACACTTTTAAAACCTTCTCGTTTGAGTACATCTGAATCTTTAACAATCTTTTGTGCATCATCTTTTTCTTTTATAACAAAAAGTTTATAAACAGCCAAATTAGCCTCTGTCATAAGCTCAGAACTTTTTCTTTGTTGATTTTCTTTGTAGATTTGAATAATGACCGAGTATTTTGTAAACATATGGTCGATGTATTGCTGTTTATTTAACTTGTAAAATTCCAAGAAAATGGCACTTACACTAAAAAGTGTAATTACCAAAGAGACTAAAACAGTTATTAAAACAGCATGTTTTTTCATTATTTTAGAAGTTTATATCCCACACCACGAACAGATTCTATAAGTGTTTTATCCCCTAACTTATTTCTAATTCTTCCTACCATAACATCAATACTTTTGTTTGATGAATCTTCATTTATAGCATTTACATTATGGATTAAGTCCTCGCGCGACACGACTAATCCTTGTTTACTTATCATGTAAGATAGGATGCCAAATTCGGCATTGGTAAGGTCTATATTTCTTCCTTTATATGTAATAACCATAGTTGATTTATCACATTTAAAGTCACTTTTTGACTCACTTTTTGCTTCACTTTTTGCTTCATAACGACGAAGAACAGAATTAATCCTAGCTTCAAGCTCTCTTGGGTCATAAGGTTTTGGAAGATAATCATCAGCACCAAGTTCAAGTGCTTTAATTTTATCTGTTACATCACTTCTAGCAGAAGATATGATAATTGGAATATCTTGGCGTTCACGAATTGCTTCACACACCTCAAGTCCATCCATTCCTGGTAGAGTCAAGTCTAAAATAACTAAATCAAAAGGTTCTAGTTTTAATATACTTACAGCTTTAAAAGGGTCATCTTCTGTGATAACCTCAAACTCAAACTGCTCAAGATACTCAGTAAGTATCTCTGCTAATTCTAAGTCATCTTCAATCATTAATATTTTTTGCATGAGGAAATTTTAACAGATAAGTAATAATCAGTGGTTAATGCTTATATATTTTGATAAACTCGTACATAAAGTTCACTACGAGAAAACTGTTTTACTAAATAATCGTTTGCACCAGCATTGAGTAAAGCACTTGTTTCATATAAATTAGAATCATCCACAATAACTAAAATATTTAAGTTATCATGTAGTTTATTTTGACGAATATTTTTTACTAATTTAAGAGTCTCTATCTCTTTGTTAGACTCCTCAATAATAATTAATTTAATAGTAGGATGAAGTTCTAATCGATTTAATGCTTCTTCATTATTTGCAGCACTTAAAACTTTAAAATTGTGTAAGTTAAGATTCTGTTTCAGATAAGTTCTATAAATTTTTGATGCATTTACAACTAATATTTCAATCTTTTTATTGGCTTTTAGTTGTACTAACCTATCATATACTTTGGGAACATTGTTATAGCTATTTTTAAGAATATAATCAACAATTTGAGCTCCTTCAAAAGATTCAAAGAAATCTTCATCTACATTTTTTGTAAAAACAAAGGGAGCAATGTTATGCTTATTACAAAGAGCAATAATTTTTCCATCTCCAGCATCTTTAAGTGTTCTCTCAACGACTGCAAATTCGTACCTTGCTCTTTTAAGAAGTGTTTGAGCCTCAGCATAGGACCCTGCAAAATCATAATCAAAATTGCTATCTTTATCAAGGAGTTCTTTAAAAACCGCCTTGATAATATTACTCCCTTCGACAATTAAAAGCTTAGACATTTATCACCCCATTTGCATTATTATATGTAGTATATCGCTAAATTAATATTTTAGCAAGATTGTAAGCTATAAAGGCCAAGCTATATGCCACTATAGAAGTAAATCCCAAGAGGTAAAAGAAGTATTTTATTCCTCCTGCTTCACGAGTGAAAACAACTGATGCTGCTAAACATGGTAAGTAAACCATGATAACAACTATAAAAGCAATTGCTGAGGGTAAAGAAATATTTTTACTAATAGCATTAACTAAAGAGTTATTTTCTTCATCTACATCAGAGCCCAAAGAGTAGAGAACTCCAAGGGTTGAGACCACTACCTCTTTTGCTGCAAGACCCGCTTGAAGTGCTACACTCATCTTCCAATCAAAGCCCAAAGGTGTAAAAATTGGTTCTGAAAATTTTCCTATTGTTCCCAAATAACTCTGTTCAAGGAGAGCACTTGCGCGTTCATTTGTAAGTGTTACTTTTTCAGAATTATTTTGTGCATTTTCTATTTTTGCATTGTATTGCTCTTCTAAAATAGCATTGTGAGGATAGTTACTTAAAAACCAAATCAACATAGATGCCCCAGCAATAAATGTCCCCGCTTTTTTAAGATACATCATTGTTTTTGTAAGAACTGTGTGCCAAATTAATTTAGCAGATGGCAATCTATACTTTGGCATCTCCATAACAAATGGTTCTTCTACCCCTTTAAATGCTGTCATTTTTAAAACTTTTGCAGCGATAACGCCAATCATAGCCCCGCTAATATAGATAATAAAAAGTACATTTCCAGCCATTTCAGGACCAAAGAATGCCCCTGCAAAAAGTACATATACAGGAAGTCTCGCACCACACGACATAAAGCCAATAATAAAAAGAGTCAAGAGTCTATCTCTATCATTTTTTAAAATACGTGCCGACATATATGCAGGTATAGAACATCCAAAACCAGTAACTAGAGGAATGAAACTCTGTCCATGAAGTCCAAATTTATGAAAAAATCCATCAAGTAAAAAAGCCACCCTAGACATATAACCAGTACTCTCTAAAAGAGCAATACCAATAAATAAAATAATAATATTTGGTACAAAAAGCACTACAGCACCAACACCGGCAATGATACCATCAACAATAAGTGAGCGAATATCATCATTGGCAATAGTTGCACCAATTGTATCACCAAACCATCCAAAGAACATATCAATATACTCCATAGGAATAGCACCAACTTCAAAAGTAAGTTGAAATAGACTCCACATGAAAAACAAAAAGATAGGAATACCAGCAATAGGATGAATCAATACAGCATCTATCTTTTCAGTAGCTGTTATTTTCACTTCTTGTTTTTTTTGTTTAACTACCTCAGTCACAATACCACGATTAAATGAAGCATACTCTTCTGCAAAGGCCTCTTTAATATCATCGCTATCATGATGCAGCTCAATGTGACGAGATGCTTCAATTAGGATAGGTTGTAGTTCTATCCATATTGGATTATCATGTAGTTTTTCATAAGTCTTTTTATTACTTTTTAAAAGATTAATTGCAATATTTCTATAACTATTTATTGACTCATATTTATGTTTATCAAGATACCAAACTATACGAGCAATCTCTTCTTCAACCGGCTCGCTAAAAATTAATTTTGGTGCTAATTTAGGTCGTTCGTATACTTTAATTACTGTATTGATTAATTCTTCTATACCAAGTTTTGTAACAGCTGATACTTTTACACAAGAGACACCAAGCAGTTTACTCATATACTTGGCATTAACACTAATCCCTTCTTTATCTGCCTCATCACTCATATTCAGAGCAATAACAATTTTTTTACTCATTGTTAAAAGTTCTGAAGTAAGTTGAAGATTTTTAGTTAGGTTTGTAGAGTCTACTACATTGATGATAATATCATACTCTTCGGCACACAAATAATCTTTTGTTACTCTCTCTTCTATCGTATAATCTGTAAAAGCATACGTTCCAGGTAAATCTACAACTGTAAAATTATAATCTTTATAATCAAACAGTACTTCTGTTTTATCAACAGTTACTCCAGAAAAATTTCCTACATGCAGATGTGCATTTGAGACTGAATTTATCAGCATACTTTTACCAACATTAGGCTGACCAACAAGGGCTACCTTAATGTGTTTTGCAATAACTGGACATGCTTTTATCTCTGGATTATTCACAATCTCGTACCTCTATAAGTTCCGCTTCTTGTGCACGAAGTGCTAAGCGCATTTTGCCTATTTTTATCTCTATTGTTTTTTTTCTTGGAGCTAGTTCTAAAATTTCAACTTGAGCTTGTTTCATGATACCAAAAGAGATTAATCTCTGTTTAAGTTCATCTTTTGCATTAAGCTTCACGACTTGAACTACTTCCCCTATTTCACACTCTATTAATTTTTTCAATTTTTCTTCTTTTATCTATTTTAAAAGTTATAATTAACCATCACTTGCACTCTATTCCAATCATTTTGTGTTTTAGCACTATACTCTTTATCATAGACACTAGCATATACTGCTGAAACTAAAAATTCATCATTGACATTATACTCAATACTAACATCTTGTTCAACCTTATGCTCTTTTTGTCCTACACTATTTTTGTCACCATTGAAGTCACCATAAGCATATAAAAAGTTAAAATTATTATAAGAGTAAACTATTCCAGCAACAAGAGCAAGTACATCTCTATCATTTGCAAAATCGTCAATAATGCTTGTATCCATACTTGTAAACATTGAACCTCCTCCGTTTCCGCTAAAAGTCTGTTTACCCTCTTGTTTATTTGATTTATTAAAAGCTATATTAAAACCAATATCATAAGCCACAAATTCTACTAATGCACCATAAATATCTGCACCTATTCCACTATTATCAAGTTCACTTTCATGTAAATATTGTGCCATTAGATGTAACAGATACTCGTCACTAAAAGCATATTCAAATCCAGTATCAATGTAGAAGGCATTGAGATTTTTTGCAATATTGTAATACCAAAGGTTAAACTCAAGTCCATCAATATAAGAAGCACCAACTAAATTCGTTCCATCTTGTCCTGTTTTATTCCATGGAGTATCTAAATCTGCATCGTATCCCTGCCATGATTTTAAATGCCCTAGCATAAAATCTACTCCAGCAAAATTATATGTCAAAGTGTATGCATTAAAAGTGTTTTGTATCATTCTAATATCATCACTATCAGCTAAGGGAGTATCTATAAGCTGACGCCCTACTCTAAGATTAAAATCATTATATTTGTAGTTTATATAAACCTCTGCCATCTCAGTATAATCTCCAGCTGAAGATGAGAGTTCATTATTGTGTTTAACACCATCACCTGTAGCAAAATTTATATCATGAGAGGTATAAACAGCAGCTCCTGCATTAAAACCATTGAACTCTGCTAGCTCATACTTCAAAATGCCACCAAAAGCAGTCGCATAAGTATCTTCTACTCCTAGCTCTTTTTGCTTATAAGCTATAGAGATAGTTCTAATCTGTCCAGAAATTTTTCCATCTGTAAACATATGCTTAAAACTATCAACCATTGAGATATCTTTCTCTTCAAGTTTACCAATATTATCAACTACTTGTCTAACAGAATGTACTCTATCTCGTTTTTCATCAGCTACTTCAGCATATAAACTGTTTAACACTACACAAACTATCAAACTTATTTTTAGTATTATTTTCATAAACAACCAACCTTTATAATTATAATGATAATCTATATCAACTTAAGATGTCCTGAATAAATTGATAACATTTATCATTATCATAACTATTTAAACTTGGAACTGTTCCATTTTTAAATTCAATTGATTAGTCATTTCACTTAAATGACTAGAAGCTGCACTAATTTCTTCTACACTTCTTGCATTTGAAGCTACTATTTCATTAACACTATCAATTTCTAATGAGATTTCTTCAATCATTTTACTCGTAATTTCAAAATCATCAACTGTTTTAGTATTTGCTTTTGATGCAATATCCATTAAACCTAATGTCTCTTGAATACTATTTTCAACATTAGCAGACATCTGGGCTAATTCTTGGATATGCTTAGAATTACTAGTCATCTGTTCACTTGAATCATTAATAGACTGCACCATAACATTAATACTAGTTTGAATTTCTACTAAACTTTTTTGTGTTCGCTCTGCTAATTTTCTGACCTCATCTGCAACAACTGCAAAACCACGACCATGTTCACCAGCACGAGCAGCTTCGATAGCAGCATTTAAAGCAAGAAGATTCGTTTGGTCGGCAATATCACCAATGACATTCAACACTTCTTTAACTTGCCCAGCTTCAATACTTAAGTTTTCTATCTTACTTGCTATCTCAGCTTCTAATTGTGCAGTATTTTGAACATCTACTGTCAGGCGAATAACATCTTGTGTAGCTTGAGATAAATTTTCACTTACTTTTTGTGTAGTTTCACGACTTATATTCGCACCTTTAACGGAAATTTTGATTTCTTCTATAGTAAGGCTTGCTTTTTTTCTTGTTTGTGTAACAATGTTTGTTACATTTTCTACTTTTTTTCCAACAATAATAGCAGTTGTTGACAACTCATGAGATATAGCAGCATTTTCGGCAGATGACACCTTTGCTTCACTAATAAACTCTTTTATGACATTAATAACTTTAGATGTATTTTGTGCAATTGTAGCAATTTCATTTTTGCCTTTTATATCTAATGTATCTCTAAAATTGAGCTGTGCTAATTTTGCTAGAAAATCATCAATTGGTTTGATTGTTTTAAGAGAACTATCAATAATCCCAACAAATATAAGTATAGCTACAATCATAAAAATAGCAAAAAGAGTACTTTGAATCGAAAATATACGTAATCCTTGATTTAAACTTTTGGCAATTATTTGTGTTTTGACTTTACTCTCTTTTACCCATACTTCTAACTCTTGTGTTAATTTTTCAGCAAAAGGATCAAGTTTTGACATCCATTCATTCCCTTTTTGGGGACCATACTTTACATAAGCATTTGCCATTTTAATGCCAATTTCATAATACTCTTGAAAATTCTTTTTAAAAGCTTGTAATCTTTGTACTTGCTTAGAATTATTATCTTGAGATGCCAAATTTATGAGAAGATCTAATTGTTTATTTGCTAATTCAAAATACTTTTGTGCCTCATCATAACCATCTTCATAGCCTTTTGCTGCCCTCGTCGCTGAAACATCAGTTAACCACTGTTGCACTTGAATAACATCGAGTTTGAGTTCCAAATAGCTCAACATACTTGGCATCACAACCGCGGTTTGATAATCAGACTTCTTTTTCATCTGTGATACACCAACATAACTAAAAATAGCACTTATAGAAACAGCGAGAATCACCGCTATTGTCGCACCAATCAGAACTTGTCTTATCTTAAAATTGTTTGCCCACTGCATTAAAAAACCTTATATGTTTAAATATATACAATACTAATATAACCTTTCTTAATTTCTACTTTTATTATCATCTGCTATAATAACATTTACTTAATCATCGAGGATTCTTATGAAATTTTTATGGACACCGGCTTCACACTTTAACCTTGCAAATCTTTTTACATTTGTAAATATTACAGCAGGATTAATGGCAACCTATTTTATCACACAAAACAATTTTGTTTTAGCAATTATATTGGCATGGATTGGTGGAGCATTTGATATTTTTGATGGAAAAATTGCTCGAAAGTACAAGCTAAGTAATGAGTTTGGTATTCAGCTTGATAGTTTTGCGGACTTTTTAAGTTTTGTACTTGTCCCAGTCTTTTTGATTTTTCAAGCAAGTTATATTAATGGACTAGAAGGTTTTTCTCTTTTTATCGCTTCTGTTGTCAGTATTTATTATGTAATTTCAGGGCTTAGAAGACTTATTCATTTTAACTTAAATGCAGATGCTGGTGAAGTTGATAAATATTTTACAGGAGTTCCAACTCCACTTGGGGCTATCTTACTTTGGCTAGTTTATTTAACAAATGCTTATGATTTACTCTCAGCATTTACGGTAGTAATTTTGATGCTAATTATTGGATGGAGTCTCAACTCTACTCTTAAAGTTCCTCATCCATAAAACTACATGATAATCTACATGATAATTATCATGTAGATTAAAAGTTAAAAAATCATATTTAATCTTTATTTATGATACTCAACTAACATCTCATTTAATAAAACAAAAAGTTTACCACTGTTCTCTTCCATAGTTTTTAGATTTTGTACAATTTGTTCTTCATTGTCTAATCTTTTATCCTCATTTTGGAAAAAGCTTATACTATTAATAACACTCTCATGTACCGCTTTATGAGGTGTCATTACAGCTTTATATGCATTTGTATTTCCAAAGCGCTCTTTACCTGTTGATTCATACCATTTACCTAATCTACATTGTGTATGTGAAGCAAAAGAACTATCATGATTTGCTTCAACAATAGTATTATATGCATTAGCTTTATAAATAATATGGTCAATTTTTGCTAAGACTACAAAAACTTTATTTTCCATATTGTTAACTATAGTAGACATATTTGTTGCATCTGTATTGAGTTCACTCATTGTAGCATTAAAGTGTTCTACAGAACTAGATGCTTCATCAGCAAGAGAGGTCATAGTTTCAGATTTACCAAGAATACTGCTAGATTCTTGCTTCATAGCATTAATAGAGGTTGTAATCTCACTCGTAGCTTTTTGTGTTCGCTCTGCTAGTTTTCTCACTTCATCTGCAACAACAGCAAATCCTCTACCATGTTCACCAGCACGTGCAGCTTCAATAGCTGCATTTAATGCAAGTAAGTTGGTTTGTTCAGCAATATCTTTAATAAGGTCAACAATAGAGGTAATCTCATTTGTTTGATTATTAAGTCCATTTATTGACTCATTGCTATCATTAATATGCTCGACAAGAGTTTGCAGTTTTTGTAAAATGTTTTCTACAGCTTCCATAGAATTATTTGAAGTTTCAGTAGTATTTTTTGTTGTTTCATAGACACCATCTAGTTCGCTAATTACATCTGCTATCTCACCTTGAATTAATCCAAGTCCAGCACCAACATCACCAATAGATCTCACATTTGAACTAAAATTAATTAATTTTTGTTTTTCATGAGAAGTTTTCATAGCTTTTATTCCATCTTGCACATTATGAATTGCCTCTGCAAAATCACCATGCAAGCCATTATCATTTAAGTCATAACTAAAATCATTACCTGAGGCTTTATGCACAGAGGTATTTATTCTTAAAGTTAAATCTTTTACTAAATCAACTAAAGTTGCAAGCAGTAGTGTAATCTCATCCATCTCATTTCTTGTATTGTTTCTTCGATTAACAGTTATAGACAAATTTCCTTTATTCGTTATATCTTGCATAATAGATTTAAACCTATCAATAGACATTGTTATACTACTTGCAACCCCTTTTGTTAGAATCAGCACAAATAAGATAATAACAATAGAAAATATACTAACAAATATAAGCATCATAAAGGAAGAGTTAACCATAGAGTCTGCCATTGCCAAAGTATAGTTTGACAAAGTATCTTCAAAATTTTTAAGCTTATTGATTTTTTTAGTGATAGTTTTAAACCAAACTGTTGGATTTACTCCAAAACTATTCTCTTTACTCTCAGCTATATCTCTATACTTTTGAACTTCTCCAAATGATGGATCAGCCTTCACACTATTATAAGTATCTTGCATATTTTGATTTGCAGTATGCATAAAAAGGTTTGTAAATGCTTTTTGCTCAGATACTAAAGATGCAAATTTTGCAGCCATTGCTCTTGAAAAAGTATCTTTTGCAAACACACTAGATAAAACAGCTCGCTCTATCCCAGCACGCTCTTTTGAACTAATAAATACAACTAAACTATTAAAGTTGGTTCTGAGTTTATTATTTTTAGGAATGGTTGAAAAGTAAGAGATAGTATCTATAATATTTTTATTTAATGCTGTATAAAACACTACAGCATCTTTTACCTTAGCAGTTAAAGATTTTACTTTTACTCTCATAGCAGGAATGGAATCAAGATTAATATTTTTAGTGACCATTGTAGAAAATATTGAATGGTTAGAGTTTATATACTCTTTAAGTTCTTTTATCTTTACATCACTAGAGTTGTGTTGATTAGGTAAGATATCCACAAACTTCTTTCCCTTAGAACCAATAAAACCAGCACTAGCACCACGCTCCTTTTGAAGTTCATGAAGCACAGCACTCATTTTTACAGATAGTTTGATTAATGCAGATGTATCTTTAATATTTGAGTAATTAGTGTAAGTATCATAAGTAGATTTTATTCCAAACAGAGATATTACACTAAGAACCACTAGACTCAGTACAACAAGCTTTTTTCTTATAGTCATATTATTTAACATCGCACTATCCTTTAAAATAAAATTCAATCATTAACTTAATTTACTCAAAGAGTTATTTATAATTCACTCCGTACTTTCCACTTCCAAGTAAAACAACAAGCAGACTCATCACAAAAAATAGTAATGGAGACTCCATCGCTAAACCACCATGTTTTCCTATTGAAAAAGAGAAACCATAAGCTAAAAACATTGCCATAAGCATATTAAAAGCAAGAATTCCAGAAGCTATACGTGCATATAAACCAAGGATGATAAATATAGGCATAATAAGTTCACCCACATACACACCATAAGCAAAAAACTCTGGTAATCCCGCTGATGTCACCATCGACTTTACAGGAGCTATCCCGTGAATAAGTTTATGAATACCATGAAAGAGAATTAAAACTCCTAAACTTATCCTTAAGATTAATCGTGCAATATCATTACTTTGAAACATTTTTTTCTCCTAACTCTTCTCTAAATTTACAACTACCAACACTTATGACTTTTCCATTTTTAATGGCACTTTTAACATAAGCAAGTGTACCCTTTGGATCAGCATCACCGATTTCTTCTGTTATGATTTTAAGTAAATCACTCTCTTGTGTTCTTGTCCAAGTTTTTTCATAACTGTATTGTGTTTGTATATTCATAGTGATATAGTATCTAAAATTTATTGAGAGGTTTTTATATTATGCAAGAAATTACATGATAATTAGATTTTTTTGTTAATCAAATACTCTATTCTATCTATATTTATATCTTTTACAAGATAACTTTTGAGCTCAAAGGGAAGTTCTTTGTCCATCAATACTTTGAGTCTTTTGTGAAGTACTGTTTCATCAAGGGTATCTTCACTTAAAAGGACAAAATCATCCCCATAAACTCTAAAAATATGCTCTTTGCTATAATTATCATGTAGAACTTTTGCTATTCTTTTTAAAACTTTATCACCTTGTTTCCAACCATGATTTTGATTATAAAGTGTAAAATCTTTTAAAGCTACAATATAAAGATACTTAAATTTTAGCTCCAAGCTGTTTTGAACCAAAAGAAGATCTAAATAATTTTCATTATATAAATCACACAAAACATCTCTGTAAAAGTATGCAAAACGTTCTTGTTCCACTTCAGTTTTAGGAAGCTGATTAATATTATCATCTATCTCTATATTTTTTAAAACATTTAAGGCACTCTTAACAACATCTGGTGCAAAAGAAGAGGACTCTAACGTCCTAATCTCCTCCAAAGCTATTCTTACACTCTTTCTTCCCTTATAAATTCTATTGGTTGTCATAGCATCAAAAGCATCTGCAACTATCATAATATGAGACAAAGTAGGAATTTCATCCCCTTTTAAACCTCTAGGGTAGCCACTTCCATCATAATGCTCATGATGGGCATAAACGATTTCAGCTAAATCCTTAAACATAGGGATGTTTACAAGTAATCTATAACTTACATTCACATGTTCTTGGATAAGTTTATACTCTAAATCATTCAACTTATGTGGATTTAAAAGGATAATATCGGGTGTTGCGATTTTGCCAATATCATGTAGAATCCCAGCTTGGTAGACTTTTTTACACTCCTCTTCATTATGACCCATATCTTTGGCTATTATTTTAGAGTAGTGTGCCACTCTTTGGCTATGCCCTGCTGTATAAGTATCTCTATCTTCTATCATCTCTACCATAGAGAGCAGTGTTTTTTCATAATTGTATTTTTGAAAATGTATCATACTACTCAGTTCGGATGTTTTTTGGTTTACCATTCTTTGCAGGTTTTTTTTGTACTCTTCATTTTGTGCAAATTTTATAATTTTTTGTGTTATTTTATAAATTTCACCATTTAACTGCTCATAATCAAAGGGTTTAACAATATAGCCATCTACACTCATTTTAATCGACTCTATCATGTACTCAGGATTTGTGTAAGCACTTGTTATAAGAACTATCTGCTCAGGATTTATTGCTCTCATTTTTTCTATCATTTGCAGACCATTCATTTTTGGCATCGATATATCGGTAATAACAATATCAAAACTACCTAACTTGTACAACTCCAATCCAGCTTCACCATCATTTGCTGTCTCTACTTTTAAAAAAAACTTTTTTAAATAGTTAAACATACTTTTTTGCACAAGCATATCATCTTCAACATAAAGCACTTTTAGATTCATACATAATTGTTTTAAGGTTTTGATATTTTTCATACTGGTATAATACATTTTTTTTTATTAAAAGCTACTAATATAAATATTTATGCTAAAATGAAGATATAGGAATGAATATGAAAAAAACAGTTTTTGTAGGTATCGGTGCTAGCGCTGGAGGTCTCAATGTATTTGAAAAAATCATAAATGCTTTGGCAAGTAACAGTGATTATGTTTATATTATTGCACAGCATCTCGATTCAAATAAAAAAAGTGCCTTAGCACAAATTCTTTCAAAACATACCACTATGGAGGTATCGGAGGTTTCGCAAGAGACCAATTTTTTACCCAATCATATTTATATCGTCCCTGCTGGATACGATCTTATCTATTTGCATCACCATTTAGAACTGCAAAAAGTAGATACAATACAGCATATACCAAGTCCCTCTATAGATAAACTTTTTGAAGCTTTATCCCTTTATAAAAAAGAACTTCTTGTTACTATTTTACTCACGGGAACTGGACATGATGGTACACAAGGGACAAAAATTGTAAAACAAAATGGTGGTATAACCATAGCTCAATCTCCCCAAGATGCAGAATACTCAGGAATGCCTCTCTCTGCGATTAATGCACATCATATAGATTATGTTCTTAGCATAAAGCAAATAAACGAGTTTCTTCCATCCATCATCAATAGAGATAAAAAAAAATTACCACTCACAATTGAAGAGTTAGAGACCCCACTTCATAACATACAGATAATGCTAAGCAAAGAGAAACATTTCGATATTAGCAAATACAAGAATGAAACAATCATGCGTCGCATCAACAAAAGAATTGGACTTACTCATGCACAAGATATAGAAGAGTATTTACTCTTTATCAAAAAAAATCCACAAGAACTTCAACTCTTGTATGAGTACATTCTCATTGGAGTAACCTCTTTTTTTAGAGATGCAGATGCCTTCGAAACACTCAAAAATGAGCTTTTTATCTATCTCCAAGATAAACCAGACCAGTATAAACTTCGACTCTGGTCCATTGCATGTGCCACAGGAGAAGAGGCTTATTCCCTTGCTATTTTAGTTACAGAGATAAGCGAAGAGTTGAATAGAACATTTCACTTACGTATTTTTGCGACTGATATTGATGAAATTGCTCTCACAAAAGCAAGAAGTGGTATTTATGCAGATGAATCACTTGCAAAGATGGATGTCTCTCTTAAAAAAAAGTATTTCACAAAAATAGAGAACAATTATCATGTAGTTGAAGCTATTCGTAATAAAATTGTATTTACTCACCATAATGTTTTAAATGACCCTCCTTTTATCAAACAAGATCTTGTGAGTTGTAGAAACTTTCTTATCTATATTTTACCCTCTATTCAAAAAGAGATATTTAAACTCTTTCACTACTCACTCAAAGAAAAAGGGCTTCTCTTTTTAGGTTCTTCTGAATCAACACTCTCTTCAAACAAATACTTTCATACTCTTAATAGTGAATCAAAAATATACCAAAAAGAGCACCTCGAAGAGCCAACTAAGATTTCACCTGTGTACTTCTCCCAACACATGAAAGAAAAAAGTTACGAGACCACACAAAACAATATAAAAACTAATAGTGAAAATATAGAACAACAGATAGCCCATAAGATATTTCAGTTTTTTGCACCAAATTTTGTTCTCATTGATAAAAACCATACTATCATTTACAAAAAAGGAAATTTGCCATTTTTGACAATAGGTGATGGATTTGCAAGCCTCAACATCTTAGATAACCTCGATAAAACACTCCGTTATGATGTCAAAGTCCTTATAAATCGTGCTTTTGACTCTCAAGAGATGCAAGAGAGTAAGTTTATAGAAACAACACTTCACTCAGATAAAAAATTTCTTAAAATCATAGCACATCCTTTTGAGATGCAAAACAATGCTTCTATGCTTCTTCTGTATTTTCAACTCTTAGATACTCAAGACCTACAGTTTAAGACCACTAACTCGATGATAGAAAACAACTCTTATATGCTTACAAATCTCGCTCAACAACTTGAAAGTGTACAAGAGGACAATCATCTGCTCTCAGATAAACTCATCATCACAAAAGAGAATATGCAACTACTCAACGAAGAGTTGCAAAGTTCCAACGAAGAACTCCAAAGCTCCAACGAAGAGTTAGAGACTTCCAATGAAGAGCTTCAAAGCTCTAATGAAGAGTTGCATCTCTCTATGCAAAATGAACAACTCATGCAAGCAAAACTCTCTAATATCTTAAACTCCTCTATTGATGGCATTATAGGACTCGATATGAATGGTAATCACAGCTTTGTTAATGATGCCACTTGCAAACTGCTTGGATTTACAAAAGATGAGATGCTAGGAAACAATGCCCATAAATTGTGGCACCATACCAAAGAAAATGGCAAGCTTTACCCTCGTGAGGAGTGTACACTCCATTATGGACTTAACCAAGGAATAATTGTACGTAAAAAAGATCTATTTTGGAAAAAAGATGGGACATCCATAGAAGTTGAAGTCTCACAAAGTCCTATTTTAGATGCAAATAAGATGATTGGAGCTGTTTTATCTTTTCATGATATTACAAAAGAAAATTTACTTAAAAAAGAATTAGAGTATGAACATCGTTTAGCAGAAGAGTACCTGAATATTTCAGGAACACTTGTAATGTCACTCGATATCTACGGTAATATCCTAATGATAAACCCACAAGGATGTAAAATTTTAGGTCTTGTAAAAGGAGAAGCAATTGGTAAAAATTTTGTAGATAATTTTATTCCCTTAGAGATACGAGCAGAAGTCAAAGAAATTTTTTACTCTGTTCTTAAAGGGGATAATAATCTTGTTACTCACTGGAAAAATCCTCTACTAGATACTAATAAAAAGTTACACTATATGTCTTGGCTTAATAACTACACTACAAATAGTGATGGTGAGATAACAGGAGTTATCACTTCTGGGATAGATATAACAAAAGAAGAAGAGTTATCACAAAAGCTACAAACACAAGAACACCTCTATAAACTCACCTTTGAAGAGGCAGATGTTGGTATAGCTCATGTTTCCTTTAATGAAAAATGGATAGATACAAATGAATATGTCTCTACACTTTTAGGCTATACTAAAGAGGCACTCCACACAATGAGTATCTCAGACATCACTTTTTCTGAAGATATTCATAAAGATAAAAGTTTACGAGCAAAACTTTTAAGACAAGAGATTCAAAATTATCATGTAGAAAAACGTTATGTACATAAAGATGGTAGTATTATTTGGGTAAACATCTCTGTTGTTCTGCTTGAAGATGATGCTGGTAAACCTCTCTACTTTCTTAAAATTATTCGTGATATTACACAACTCAAACTGCTTATGTATGAACTTCAAAAAGAGAAAGATAGGTTTAAAAAGATTATAGAGTTTATCCCGATTCCAGTTATCATCTACAATGAAGATGGAAATATGCTTTTTATCAATAAAGTATTTAAAGAGACACTAGGTTATAGTCATAATGAATTAAAAACCATCCATGCTTTTACAAAAAAAATGTTTCCAAATGAAAAAATACAAGATTTAGAGAAACTGGAAGAATTTTATAAAAATCCAACAGTTAAAGAGGTGCAAGAGCAAATTCTAACAAGTAAAAATGGAGACAAAAAGTCTGTCATTCTTAATATTGCAACTCTGAATAAACTCGACAGTGATGAAAAAAATATCTATATCATAGCAATGATAGATATAACGGACATACAAGAAAAAGATGAACTCATGATAGCACAATCACGTCAAGCTGCCATGGGTGAGATGCTTAGTATGATAGCACATCAGTGGAGGCAACCACTTACCGTAATCTCTATGGTTGGTAATAGTCTTCAAGCAGATATTGACTTGGGAGAAGAGATAACACCAGAAGCTTTACAAGAGTTAATAACAACTCTTAGTGCACAAACAAGTTATTTATCTCATACAGTTGATGATTTTAGAAGTTTCTTTAAACCTGACAAAGAAAGGAAAGAGACAGGTATAAACACTCTGCTTGAAAATATAAAAAATCTTATCATAAAATCATTAGAGAACAATAACATCAAACTTGAACTCCCAGAGATGAGTGATATTACACTTTTAACCTACCCAAATCAGCTCACACAGGTTCTTATAAATATTATTAACAATGCAAAAGATGCCCTTGTTCAGACAAATACAGAAGATGCTTCTATAACTATTGGTCTTAAAAAAGAGAAAAATAATATCATTATCTCTGTTTGTGATAATGGTGGAGGCATAGACCCCTCTATTAAAGATAAACTTGGACAAGCCTATGTAAGTACAAAATCTAAAAATGGTACAGGTTTGGGGATTTATATGTCTATTGTTATTGTAAATAAACACCTAAATGGGAGACTTTATTGGGAGAGCGACAAGAAAGGTTCTTGTTTTTATGTAGCACTTCCTATGGAGTAGTTTTATATCTCAATGACAAAAGAAGAGATAATATCAAAACAAAAAAAACAATTGTAACAGAGACTTTAGAGATAAAATCCGACTCATCTTTAAGAATTTTTGCTAAATCTTTCTGTTGTTGTATCTTTTTTTCATTAAAATCCGATGTTTTAAAACCATAAACAAAATACCAATTTAGAGCTTTGTAATAGGATGTAAAGTAGTAATAATCATGTAGTTTTTCTTCCTGCCAAATAGGCTCTTTTAGCAGGTTCTTTTTAATAATGGCTAGCTCATTATCATGTAACTTTTTTTGCTCTTTTTTTGTGCTAATAATATTTTTATTTTCATCAAAAAGAAGAATGAAATTTGATTTATCTGTTGGTAAATTCTGTACCATATCTATGAGTCGTGATTTAATCTCTTTAGCTTTAGTATTTAATTTTATACTTGTTCCTATAAACCAATCTAAAGCACCTAAATCTTTTACTAAAATAATCTCTTTTTCATGAGTTTTGGCATCACATGAATTTAAAAAACCCTCTTTATGTCTCCTTACTTTTTGTATCTCTTCTAACACAATTGAGCGATAATCAGCATCCATATAAGAAGCTAAACTATTTTTATCTATGTTTTGTGTACCTAAAAGTATGGAGTTAGCACGATAATCGGTAATAAAAACATAGTTTTTATTCTCACCATATTGCATAGACCCTAGTGCATCTACAATTCTCTCTTTTATATTTTTATCTGACTTTTTTCCCTTATACTTCTCATAAATAAACCTTGCCGTTTTATAGGCTACGTCAATCCTTGCCTTTAGCTCTCTTCGCGTGTTCTCTGTAACTCTAGAATATTTATAATCAAAAAGTAAATTAATCTGTTTAGCATATAACTCAGCTGACTCTTTTCTCGTAGATATTATCTCACCCAAAGAGCGTTCTTTTGCGGAGTTAAAATAGGTCTCTACTTTTTTTAAGTAAAACGAACTCATCATATAGCTTGCCACTAAAACTAAGGCAAGAGGAACTATTACAATCAGATAAGGAATAAGCTTTCTTTCATTGAGTTTCATTCGAACTCCTCACTACTCTCAAGTGAGAGCAGTTTTTTAGGTTTGATTCCAAGTTTAACTATATTTTGGGCTCGTTTAATGACATTGCCTTTTCCTGAACTTAGACGATTCATAGAAGTATCATAAGAGTCCTGAGCCTTTTGTAAGTGCGAGCCAACTTTTTTCAACTCATCTACAAACAGAACCAGTTTTTCATACATCAATTCAGCTTCATTGGCAATTTTTAGAGCATGTTCTTCTTGTCTTTGTGTTCTCCAAATATGTTCTATGGTTCTTAGAGTTACTAAGAGTGTAGAGGGAGAAACCACTAAAATATTATTTTCATAAGCTTGTTTAAAAAATTCACCATCATGTTCAAGTGCAAGTAAAAAAGCACCCTCAATCGGCATAAACAAAAGTACAAAATCAAGAGTATTTATACCCTCTAGTTTTTCATATTTTTTAGCACTCAAACCTTTTATGTGCGATGAAATACTACTGATATGCTCTTTTAAAGCACGTTGCTTCTCTGATGGGTCATCCAAGTTTACAAATCGCTCGTATGCCACAAGAGAAACCTTAGAATCCACAATAATATCACGATTTTGCGGCATATGAATAATCACATCCGGTCTATAAGTTTTACCCTCGACTGATTTTAATGTAGCTTGAAGTTCATACTCAACAGTTTTTCGTAAACCTGATTGTTCTAAAATATTTTCTAAAACGAGTTCTCCCCAATTCCCTTGGGCTTTATTGTCATTTTTTAAAGCATTGGTTAAATTGACTGCATCTGAGGAGAGTTGTTCATTCATCTGTTTTAAACGAGAGAGTTCATCACGAAACAAAAAGTTATCTTTTGCTTGAGTATTAAACTGTTCTCGAGACTCTTTTGAAAAGTGAGTAATTTGTTCTCGAAATGGCTTTAAAAGAAGTTCTAACTGTTCTTTATTTGAAGTAGAAAACTGTTTTGCTTTATCTTCAAAAATTTTATTTGAGAGTAATTTAAACTCATTTGAGAGTTCATCTTTAGCACTTTTTAGTATGTGTAATTTTTCACTAGAAGCTTTCATCTCATCTTCGTAACGACTATTTAAAACAGCATACTTTAACTCTAAATTATTTTTTTGCTCTTTTATGATTTCACTATCTTCTTGCAAATTCTCATAAAGTGCATGTAATTTTTCTAAATTACTCATACTATGCTGAGTCTCTTCCTTTTGTTTGAACCATAAAAAGAGTGTTATAATAAAAAATGTAGAGCTCAAAATAGAAATTATCATGTATAAATCAAAAGGCATAAACTTTCCTCAAAAATATTACTTCAATTATACTCTATATTATTCAATAATACCATTTATATGACAAATTGCAAATTTCTACATGATAATTTGTAGCACTATAAACTTAACTAATTAGAAATATATACTTCTTTAATAAAAATAGAGCTAAATTTCGCTATAATTCCACTTATAATTCAGGGAGAAGGTATTTTACACCTTCACATAAGAGGCAATCTTGTATCATCTCCTTGTTACAAAGGATAATGATGCAAGAAAATGCACAAACAGAGAATATAGAAAATAAAATGCAAGAGCCTACAATCACTTTTGATGATTTAGGTTTAAGAAAAGAAATACTACAAAGTGTTAAATATGCTGGTTTTAAAGTACCTTCACCAATTCAAGAAAAAGCTATACCAATAGTTTTAGCTGGTAAAGATATGGTTGGTCAAGCACACACAGGAACAGGAAAAACAGCTGCATTTGCACTTCCTATACTTTCAAATATGAAAGTAGATGGTAAGGTTGAGATGTTAGTTATCACACCAACCCGTGAACTTGCAACACAAGTAAGTGATGAAATTTTCAAATATGGCCGTAACCTTAATGTTAAAACAGTAACAGTTTATGGTGGAAGTTCATACAAACGTCAACTTGACCTTATAAGTCGTGGAGCAAGTGTTGTTGTAGCTACACCTGGACGTTTACTAGACATCCTTAAACGAGATATGCTGACTAACTTTGCCCCAATGACAGTTGTTCTTGATGAAGCTGATGAGATGCTTGATATGGGATTTTTAGATGATATTAATGAAATATTTTCTTATCTTCCTACAAATCGTCAAACACTGCTTTTCTCAGCAACTATGCCACAGCCAATTAAAACACTCGCAAGTAAAATTTTAAAAGATCCAGAATTTGTATCTATCACTAAAGGTGAAACAACAAATACAGATATTGAACAACTTTATTATGTAATTGATGAGCATGAACGTGATGATGCAGTTATTCGTCTAATGGATTCTGAAACAACTAAAAAATCAATAGTATTTTGTAGAACAAAAAGTGAAGTAGATAGATTATCAAATGTTTTAAGTAATGCTGGATACTTAGCAAATGGTCTTCATGGAGATATGGAGCAACGCCAACGTGAAACTGTTATTAAAGGTTTTAAATCTAACTCAGTTAAAGTTCTTGTAGCAACTGATGTTGCAGCTCGTGGTATCCATGTTGACAATATCTCTCATGTATTTAACTATCATATTCCTTTTGATCCTGAATCGTATGTTCACCGTATCGGTAGAACAGGTCGTGCTGGAACTAAAGGTAAAGCTATCACACTTTTAACTCCCCTAGAGTTTAAAGAACTACAACGAATAAAACAAAAAGTGGGTACTTCTATGGCTCATGCTTTTGTTCCAAGCAAAAATGATTTAAGAACTTCAACAGTTGAAAATATGGTAAAAACTATTGAAGAACAACATATTTATGATGAAGCACATAAAGTTCTTGACCGTTTAAAAGAAGATATTGATGAAGAGACAATTATGTTCAAACTAATCTCTATGATTTTAGATAAACAAGATATAAAAGGTCCAAATAGCATTGGTATTCCAGAAGATAAACTAGCTGCAATCTTAGAACGTGCTGGAAAACGAAGAGATGGTGGTGGAAACCGTGGTCGCGGAGGTTACAGAGGTAACAATCGAAATCGTTCAGGTGGAAATGCTGGCGGCGGTAGCCGTGATAGAAACCGAAGTGGTGGAGATAGAAATAGCGGTGGTGGTGATAGAAACCGAAGCGGCGGAAGAAGTAGTGGTGGATACAGAGGTAACCGCGACTAATATTCACACATGATAATTTGGTAAATAAAAAAGCTTTATTTACCAAATCCTTCTCTAAACTCTTCTCCTAAACTTTACTTTTTTATAAAACTTGTTATAATTGTCAAAAAAGAGGCTTCTATGCACAATTTAATTATTTATGAAGATGCTGACATTCATATTGAAAAAGAAAAAAGTGAAATTCCTTGGCTTAAAATATTCACAAAACACCCTTATAAAGAGATTGGTGATATGCCAAAAGAGTTACGAGTAAAACTTTGGGAAGTTTTTGATATTATTGAAGCAGAGATGAAAAGCTACTATAAGCCTGAAAAAATCAACATGGCATCTTTTGCAAATGTCCTTCCTCGAGTCCATATTCATGTAATGGCAAGATTTAAAGAAGATAGTTTTTTCCCTAATCCTATTTGGGGTGAAAAGAGGAGAGAAGGAAATTTAAATTTACCTGATGAAGATGTTTTTCATAAAAATATCTTTGATGCATTGCAACATATGAAATAAGGCGTATCTCAAAAATTAACACATCTTTTTCATAATTAAAATTCTTGATTTTGTTCTAGTTCGAGGCGGATTTTTGTTTTATTGAGGAACATACTTTAGTATGAGACGATATAAAACTAAAGTCCAACGAAGAAATTGGACAAAAGCATTATTTTAATTTTGAAAAATTATTTTAGCGGCGAAAAAGGGACTAGAGCTGAACCCCATGTTAGTCCCCCTCCAAAAGCATCAAGAAGCATCAACTCCCCTGCTTTGAGACGACCACTTTCATATATATCATTTATAGCCATAGGGATAGAAGCTCCAGATGTATTACCATACTTCTCTACAGTTATAACTACTTGCTCATCTTTCATTTTAAGAGCATCACCAACGGCTTTAATAATCCTTAGATTTGCTTGATGAGGAACAAAATGTTTTACTGCATCACTCTCTATGTTGTTGTCTGCTAAAATCTCTTTTACATCTTTAGTTAAAGTACGTACTGCAACTTTAAAAGTTTCATTACCCTTCATCTCCATAAAACATGTTCCAGCTTCAGCATCTAATGAATCATGAGGAGATCCAGTTCCACCATTTGGAGTCATTAATAAATCTGCATAAGTACCATCAGCACCAGTATGAACATCAATAATAGCTTCATCTTTATTATCAGTAGCACTTACCATTGCAGCCCCTGCACCATCACCAAAAAGGATACAAGTTCCACGATCTGTATAATCTGTTATTGCAGAAAGCTTTTCAGCTCCTACTATTAAAACATTTTTCTTCATGCCCGATTCTATGAATGCTTTGGCAATGGAAATAATATAGACAAATCCTGTACATGCAGCACTAATATCAAAAGCTGTAACATTTGAAAGACCAAGTTTTTTAGAAATAATTGTTGCAGTTGATGGCATATTGAAATAGTCAGGTGAAATAGTTGCACATATAATTAAGTCAATATCTTCTTTTGCAATACCGCTTCTTTGTATTGCTAATTCAGCAGCTACAACACCCATATCACTAGTTGTTTCATTCTCTGCTGCAATATGGCGTTCTTTAATACCTGTACGCTTTGTAATCCACTCATCAGATGTATCAACCATCTTCGCAAGATCATCATTTGTCAATATTTTTTCTGGAACATAGGCCCCAATAGAACGGAATGCAGCATAAGCCATTAAATATCCTTTTGTTTTAACTCTTCGAGTCTTTCAATAATATGTTCGTTTACACCAGTGTCTACATACTTAATTGCTTGATAAATTGCATTTTCAATTGCTCTAGCATTACTTTTACCATGACCAACAATTACACATCCTTTTATACCAATAAGAGGAGCTCCCCCAACTTCAGCATAATCAATCTGTTTTTTAAGTAATTTAAAAACTTTTCTCATGAGTAAAGCACCTGTAATTGACACAGGAGATTTTCTAATATAATCTTTAATCAGACTACTAATAGTTGAAGCAACACCTTCACTGGCTTTTAAGACTAAATTACCTACAAAACCGTCACATGTAATTACGTCACAAGTACCATTAAAAATATCACTACCTTCTACATTACCTTTAAACCCTCTATATCCCTTTAAGAGTTTAAAAGTAGCTTTAGTAACTTCATTTCCTTTTGATTCTTCTTCACCATTAGCCAATAGACCTATACTTGGATTTTTAATTTTTAATAAATCCTCTGCATAACATCCACCCATGACAGCAAACTGTGCTAAATGTTCAGGTTTCGAATCAACATTTGCTCCCACATCTAAAACAATAGAATTTCTTCCTGTTTTAGTTGGCATTAGTGTCACAAGTGCCGGACGAGAGACACCTTGTAATCGACCAAGCCTAAGTGTAGCTAGTGTCATCGTCGCACCGCTATGTCCAGCCGAAACTACACAGTCGGCTTCACCATTACGCACTAATTCCATAGCCTTATATATTGTACTCTCTTTACGTTTGACTGCATCGGTTGCATGGTCACTCATAGAAATAACATCATCAGTATCTATTATAGAAATCTTATCTCTATAACTTTTCGGTAACATAGGTAAAATTTCTGATTTTTTTCCTACTAAAATAGGTATGAAGCGTTCTTTCTTGAGTGCAATTACACAACCCTTTACAATTGGACCAGGACCAAAGTCCCCGCCCATTGCATCAATAGCAACCTTTACCATTGACTATTTATACTCGCCCGTAGTTGGGTTAATATGGTGAGGTAATCTATAAGTTCCGTCTTTATCTTTAACTGGACGAGCTAAAGAAATTTTATAGTGAGTTCTTCTTTTCGCTGAACGTGAATGAGATACTCTTCTCTTAGGTACTGCCATAATCTATATCCTTAATTTAATTTTGTTTACAATTTTCGCAACTATGATAGTCGCTTTTGATAAGTTCAATTTCAGATGCTAAAAGCTCTTCAATATCTACAATATCATTTAAAGATTCTACAACATCTAAATCAATATTGTTGTCACCTTCATAAATGCCATCAGAAATAAAAAAATTTACTTCTTCATTCAAAGGCAGTTTAAATTCTTCTGCACATGTATCACATGCTTTTTCAAGTAAACCCTTAAGATTTGCCTTAAGCAAAATTAATTTACCTGAATGATACTCTAAATAACCTTTAAAAATTATTTCACCTGATTTTATTTCAAAATCTAAGGGTGTTTTAGTGATCTTTCGTAAAGTTATCTGCATCGTTAAAACTTAAGATAGCTCTCTTTCTGAGAAGAAAAATGCTATTTCAATAGCTGCATTTTCAACAGAATCACTTCCATGAACTGCATTCGCATCTATATTTTCAGCAAAATCTGCACGGATAGTTCCAGCTTCAGCTTCTTTAGGATTTGTAGCACCCATTAAGTCACGGTTAATTTGCATTGCATTTTCACCTTCTAATACTGAAACTACAACTGGACCACTGATCATAAAATCAACTAAGTCGTTAAAAAAAGGACGTTCAGCATGTACAGCATAAAATGCCTCAGCATCACCACGAGAAAGTTGCATTTTTCTTGTTGCTGCCAATTTAAGCCCATTGCTTTCAAATCTGTCTAAAATTTTGCCTATAACACCCTTTGCTACTGCGTCTGGTTTGATTATTGATAGTGTTCTTTCCATCAAATCTCCTCTTAAAATATAAAATTAGAACGGAATTGTATCCAAATAAAGATTGTTTTTAGTTTAAAAAAAGATATTTTTGATTATTTAGTAAAACGGAAGGTGTTTTACAGAAAAAAGTGAAACACCACAAAGGTGTTTCAAATGAAAGACTACTCTACAACAGGTTCTTTACTTGAACGTTGCTCCTCAGTAATGTCTTCTCTATGCTCAGAGCTTTCACCAATAGCATCCCAAGTAATACATCCCTCAGTAGGACAAGCTGTAGCACAAGCTGGTTCATCATGATGACCAACACACTCTACACATTTATCACCGTACACATAATAAATCTCTTCACCCGTTGGATTATCATCCTCATCTACGATTGCTTCTACAGGACACTCATCAATACAAGCTCCACAGTTGATACATGTATCATTAATTATAACTGCCATTGTCTTCTCCTAAAATTTAATATAAGTATAGTACACTTTAGTTTTTTAAAATTAGCTAAAAGTATAGCTATACTTTCAATAAATGAGAAAGTGTTACACTTTCTCATCATTCCATTAAAGAGCTAAATACGCTTTAATCTCATCTACTCTATCTGTTTTTTCCCAGTTAAAGCCATCTTCTTCACGACCAAAATGTCCATATGCAGCTGTTCGCCTATAAATAGGTTTTAAGAGGTCTAAAGACTCTATAATTCCTGCTGGACTTAAATCAAAAAGTTCTTTTATACACTCTTCAATTTTGTCTTCTGCAACTTTACCTGTACCATGAGTATCTACCATAATAGAAACAGGCTGAACAACCCCAATAGCATAAGCCACTTGAATAGTCGCCTTATCACAAGCTCCACTAGCTACAAGGTTTTTAGCAACATGACGAGCAGCATAAGCAGCACTTCTATCTACTTTAGTAGGGTCTTTTCCAGAAAAAGCACCGCCACCGTGAGGACAACTACCTCCATAAGTATCAACTATAATCTTACGACCAGTAAGACCAGCATCACCTTGAGGTCCACCAATTACAAATTTTCCTGTTGGATTAATGTGAAAAATTGTCTCATCACTCATCATATCTGCAGGGATAACTTGTTTAATTACCTCTTCAATCATATCTTTATGAATTTGCTCTTGAGAAATGCCATCATGGTGTTGTGTTGAAATAACAACAGTATCTACTGAAACTGGTTTATCATCTACATATTTTACACTAATTTGTGCTTTTCCATCAGGACGAAGATAAGGGACAATACCCTCTTTACGTACAAATGCCAATCTTTGAGTAAGACGATGTGCTAAGTGAATAGGTAGAGGCATTAGAACATCTGTCTCACGACAAGCATATCCGAACATTAAACCTTGATCACCAGCACCAATCTCACCATCAGCTTGATCAACACCTTGATTTATATCAGGTGATTGCTCACCAATTCCGTTTAGAATTGCTGCTGCTCTATAGTCAAAACCATACGTCGCATCTGTATATCCAATTTCTTGGATAACTTTTCTAGCAATCTCTTGCATAGGGGCATAAGCCGTAGTCTTCAATTCGCCTGCAATTACACAAAAACCATTAGATACCAAAGTTTCACACGCAACACGTGCCTTTGGATCATGTTCAATAATATAATCCAGAATTGCATCACTGATTTGATCTGCCATCTTATCAGGGTGCCCTTCTGTTACAGACTCAGAAGTAAAAATATACTCTTTTGTCATCGATTTTTCCTTATTGAGATATAGAGTCTTGCTCTATAAATCAAAGGAATTATAGCCAAGAATTATAAACTACTTCTTTGTTTTCTTCTTTTCTTGTTCTAAATTGTAAAAATAGTTTGTTGCTTCAACAAAACCATCAACAGAACCACAATCAAATCTTTTACCTTTAAAATTGTAAGCGATGACCATACCTTTTTTAGCTTGTTCACAAAGAGCATCGGTAATCTGAATCTCTCCACTTTTACCCGGCTTAGTTTTTTCAATCATAGCAAAGATGTCTGGAGTCAAAATATAACGACCAATTACAGCTTGGTTTGATGGAGCTTTGTCATTATCTGGCTTTTCAACCATATTGGAAACCATAAACACACCATCCTCAATCTGTTTGCCCTCTATTACACCATATTTATGGACATCTTCATTTGGAACTTCCATAGTAGCTACTATACAGCATTTATATTTTTTATAAACTTCTACCATCTGTTTTAAGACACCATCACCTTCAAGGTTAACACATAAATCATCTGCAAGGACAACAGCAAAAGGATTTTCAAATCCAACAAGAGCATGTCCTGTATAAATAGCATGTCCTAAACCTTTCATTTCATGTTGAGGAGTATAAGTAAAAGTACAAGTGCTAATAATATGTCTAATCTCATCAAGCATTTTTTCTTTTGAAGTATTTTTAATTTCATGCTCTAGCTCGTACGAGATATCAAAATGATCAGTAATAGAACGCTTACCTCGTCCTGTAATAATTGCCATAACATTACAACCCGCTTCCATCGCTTCTTCAACACCATATTGAATCAATGGTTTGGTTAAAATAGGTAACATCTCTTTTGGCATAGCCTTTGTTGCTGGTAAAAATCTTGTACCATATCCTGCTGCTGGGAATAAACATTTTCTTATCATTTTTTAAGATCCTATATTTTATTTTTAAGCCATATCACTTGATAGGCTTGCATTATTATTGTCTCATTGGGTGCTACTTGCAAATCACTGAGTAAATCTGAAAAAGTTTCAGATCTCTTATCTAAAGAAAGACTTATTGTATCATGTGAAAAATTATGTAATGCATAAATAGACTCTTTTTCATCTAAAGATTTTTGATATATGACAAAAACTGATGGATGAGCATCGAGAAATTTAAAATACCCAAAAGGATTAAATGCTTTTTGATTTGTCCTAATCGAAATAAGTCGTCTATATGCTGAAAAAATAATCTTTTGAGATGAACCATCTTTTTCTAATATATCTTCTAATCTATCAAAATTAAATTTTTCACGATTAATCGTTCTATTAATTCCACTTAGTTTGACACCTTCGAGATAATTATGTGAACCTACTAAAGAGTTAAAATATATTCCGGGAACTCCCGGCATAGCCAAAGTTACTGCTTGAGTTAAAAGAAATCGTTTGATTTTTAAAGATTCTACATCATCTGGATGGGAGAGAATATCAATATAAGAACAATTAAGTTCATAAGCTTGTTCCCCCTCTGGCGTATTTCTATAAGAGACCAACCCTCCGTGTTCTTGTGTATTTTTTACTAAGAAATTAACTTCTTTTTCACTTAGTAAACCACTTACTGGTCGTAATCCACAACCATCATGTGAAGCAGCAAAATTAAAAAAACAGACTCTGTCACTTGGTAAACTTAATGTTTGTGCCCATTTTGTTAAAGTAGTTGTGTTGTGTGTTAAAACAGAGTGTGCAAGTAGTGGAGGAAGTGCAAAATTATAAACCATTTGAGCTTCATCATCACCACTTCCAAAATAAGAAATATTTTCATCATGAGGAACATTAGTCTCAGTAATCATAATAACTTCTTTAGCTAATGTATGTAAAACTTCACGAATAAGTTGTATAAGTTCATGTGTTTGAGGCAAATGAACACTTGAAGTTCCAATCTCCTTCCAAATAAAAGCGATAGCATCCAAGCGAATTAGTGTTGCCCCTTTTTCAATATAGTAAAAGAGAGCATCTAAAATTGCTAATAAAACTTTATAGTTTGCATAATTTAAATCAACTTGATCACGGCTAAATGTTGTCCAAATATTACGAATATATCCTTCTATATCAGTAAATTCTGATAGTAATGGTGAGGCACGAGGTCTAACAACTTGTGTCAAATCAGTTATAGGATCTAAATCAATAAAAAAGTTATCATATTCTGGATCATTTGCCAAATAAGCCTTAAACCAATGAGAATATTGAGAAATATGATTAATAACTCCATCAACCATAAAACGGTAATCATTACTTATCTCTTCTATCTCTTTCCATGAACCCAATTTTGGATCCACTTCACTATAATTAATTACTGAAAAACCATCATCTGAGGAGTATGGATAAAAAGGTAAAATATGTATAGAGTTAATAATACCCTTGAGATGTGTATCTAAAAATAATTTCAGTGTATGCAGTGGTGCTTCACCTGGTCGTTGAACATGGTCTCCATAACTGATTAAAATCGTATCCTTCTCACTTAAATGGTAAGAAGTTGACTTTATACGAGGAGTGTACTTTTTTATCAAGCCCTTAATATCAATCAAGGCATTTTTAGCATCTTCTTGTGTATATAAGGTTTCTAATCGCTCTTGTAGCGTATGTGCTTCGTATAATATCTTATCCATAATAATTACTCATTATCTAGTTTCACAGCACTGCAAAACTCTTCTGAGAACTCCGGCATGACAGAGCGAACTGTAATCCAAGGAGAGAGAGGAGGTATACCCATTGGATTTTCATAATACTCTTTTGCGGCTTCACTAATTGCATCTTGAAATGCTTCAACTGCTAAAATTTCATTTTGACGATTATATGCAAGTCCATTGAGTTTACTTAAAGCATTGTACTTAGAAATTTCAAAACGAGACTCCTGATAATATGAGGAAAGGAGTGTTTTAAAAGAGGCTTCAGAAAAAATAATTCCCTCTTGAGCCAAAATTCTAAACATTGTTTTTGCTATATCGTTTGCCATTTTATAAACACCGCCCACATTATCTGTCGAGCCTAGTTCTTGATGTTTATGTTCATAACTTTCCATAATTTCTGTTTGGCATATTCTACGATTTGAAGTATTTTTATATACTTCGGAGAGTGTTGAAACTTCTAAACCCCATGTTGGAGAAATAGCAATACCACGAGCCAAAGAGCGGATAAATGCAAACTCACCAGAGAGTGCATATCTAAAACTTTCCATATAATCTAAATATCTATTCTCTCCAAATGTAAGAGTAAGTGCCTTAATCAGCGGTGTATAAAAGAGTCTTGTCACACGTCCATGCAATTTACCGCTTACCCGAGAGTAATACCCCTTGTTAAATTCAAAATCTAAAGCAGGATGGACAATAGGGTAAAAAAGTCGTGCCACAATTTCACGCTTATAATTGACAATATCACAATCATGCAAAGCAAAAGCATAATTTTCTTCTCCTGTTAAACCATATCCCAACATTGTCCAGACATTTCTTCCTTTACCCGGTGTTTTTAACCCTGGAAATTGTGCCTCACTTAAATCACCGTAAATTTTTTGAATATTTGGTCCATCATTCCACAAAACATCCACTTCACATTGAAGTACGCTCATTCTCTTCTTTACATCTACAAATTGCTCATAACTTGCGCAATCCAATCCTAAAATAATCTTATGCAGATATGTCACATCTTTTAGCTCATCTATAATAGTCTGCATTGCAGGTGTCTCAAACTCTGAATACAAAGCTGGTAAAAGAAGCACCATATTTCTTCTTTTTGCAAATATATTTAATTCAGCTTCTATATCTTCAAGTGAACGCTCACCAACATTTTGTAGGGTTGTTATAACTCCATTTTGAAAAAAATCTGCCATTCTTTTATCCTTTTATTATTATGACTAAATCGGCAACATTTGTACCACTTGGTCCTGTTTTTATTATACTTTGTGTTTTGTTAAAATAGTTGTAACTATCAAAGTTTTTCAGATATGCATCAATATCTAAATCTGAGTAGCTCTTTTTATCCACAACAGCTCCAGCCGCATCACTATTGCCATCTATACCGTCGGTTCCTGCTGATAAAAAAGTTATATTTAAATTATTATCATGTATCTTTTTTAACATCAATAAAGCTGCATGTTGATTACGTCCACCCTGACCACTGCCACTCATATTTACTGTATATTCACCTCCAAGCAAGATACATTGCTCATCAGTTTTTAAAATCAAATCAAGCATATTTGAGATAGTTAAATTGACCTCATCTTCAAAGGATTGCTCCACTTTTTTAACACTCAATCCATAAGACAAAGCCGACTTTTGTGCTGCATCAAGTGCATGTTTATTTGAAGAAATAATTATATGTTTGACTTTTTTTAAAGCTGTTCGTATAACTTTTTGTGTCAATACTTTTTGAACAGATAGTGGCATTTGACTTAAAATATTTTTCTCTTGTAAAATACTTTTTGCATCTAAAGTAGAATCCTTTTCAAAGTACAAAGGAGCAGAACCTATACTGTTTAAATCATTACTAATGACATCAGATATAACTAATACTAAGCCCTCTGCTTTACAAAAATTTGCAAGTTTTCCACCTTTTAATGTTGAGAGCTGTTTTCGTACACTATTTATCTCTTCTATTTTGAAACTGTTTGATAACATGAGGGATGTCGTTTTTTGCAAATCTTCTAAAGTAATCGACTCCATAGAAATTTCAAGTAAAGCAGAAGTACCACCAGAGAGTAAATAGATATAAAGGTCATCTGCATTACACTCCTGCATCATCTCTACTAAATCTTTTGAAGCATCTATACTTTTTTGTGTAGGTAGAGGATGTGAACCAATTTTTACTTCTATTTTTCTCAATTCTCCATTATCATAAGGAGATACAACTAAACCTTTGTATAATCTTTCTCCTAAAATTGTCTCCATCTCTTTTGCCATAGTATATGCCGCTTTACCAGAACCAAAAACATACAAATTTTTATATTTTTTTAAGTCATACTCTTCATCTGCAACAATCAAAATATCATTTTCAACTCTACATGATAATGAGATAACATTTTTTGGTAAAACTGCATCTAAAGCATCTGTAAAAATAGTTCTTGCCATATTTTTAGACATGAAAAATATCCTTGAGTGCTCTATTCCAACCCTTTGGTCCAGCAAAAGGAGCTTTAATGATTTTCTCATCCGCTATCTCTGCATAACTACCATCGTATTTAGGGATTAAAATACCAACATCGGCAGCTTGTAACATCGTAAAATCATTTTCACTATCACCTAATGCAATCACTTTAAGTTTCCTCAAGTAATACTCTTCATAGAGGTGTGTCAAATGTTTCATAGCAATAGCTTTATCTTGATTTTGAGATATTAGATGATAAAATCGTCCTCCCTTGACAACATCAAGTCCCTCTTGCTTCACCTCTTTAATAAAAGCTTTCATATCGACATCGCCTTGTATTACAAAAGGTTCTGTGAAATCTCGCTTCATTGCATTTAGGGCACTCTCTTGGCTTAAAGATGTTAACTCCATCACCTCTTCTACTAACATATCACCAAAGCCACGAATTGAATATTTTTGCTGAAGTTGTTTAAAAAAAAGTCGTAGTTCCAAATAACTCTGTGCAGTGCTAATCTTTACAAAAGCTTCTTCTGTTTGTATCTCAGATGCTATATCAGAGTCAGACGGTATAAAAATTCCAGCACCATTTTCTACAATAAAGGGGCATTTAATGCTAAGTTTTTTTTGTAAAAGCTGTACTTCTGCGAATGTTTTACTTGTTATGAGGATTAACGGTGTATGATTATCATGTAGTAATTTTAGGATATAGTTTGCTTCTTCAAAATGATAATCATCATGTCGTAACAAACTCCCATCTAAATCACTAAAGACTAAAGAATCTTTCATTATCCACCTTTTACACAAATTTTTGTATTGTAAATTGTACTATAAATAATTTAGACTATCGAAGTTGAACTGATTAAATTTTAGACTCTTCATATTCAAAACTTATCACTCAGTAATATTTACATGATAATCAACACTTTTATATGCACTCCAATAAATATACTTGCCATAAAAATGGTATTATTTCAAAAAAATTACTTGTAGGTATGCTATGAATCAATACAATCTAAATCCAGCTCAAATGCAAGAAGCATTAGAAATTCATGCTCACAATTTGGAGCTAGAACCTTATCAGGCTGAACTCATAAAACTGCAGCAATATGTTGAAAAAAATAAATTACGAATCGTTATACTCTTTGAAGGTCGTGATGCAGCGGGAAAAGGTAGTGTTATTGGAAGTATCAGTAGATATATGAATCCAAAACATTACAATATTATCGCTCTAGGTAAGCCGACTGAAGAGGAAAAAACACAATGGTATTTTCAGCGTTATATCAAACATTTCCCAGATGCAGGAAAAATTATACTTTTTGATAGAAGCTGGTACAACCGTGCAATGGTAGAAGCTGTTTTTAATTTTTGTACACAGCAGGAGTATACTACATTTATGAAAAATGTAGTTTCATTTGAAGAGTCTCTGTTAGATGATGGAATAATACTTATTAAGCTTTATTTTAGTGTCACAAAAGAGAGACAAGCAATTCGTTTTGAAGATAGACGTACAGACCCTTTACGACAGTGGAAACTCAGTGAAATAGATTTACAAGCACAGAGTATGTGGGATGAATTTACAAAAATGAAACATGAAATGTTACTCAAAACTGATCATGCTCTTGCTCCATGGTATATAGTTCGTTCATCCAACAAACACAAAGCACGATTAGAGACTATGAAGCTGATTTTATCTAAGATAGATTACGAAAACAAAAATAGAAACTTAGACTATACATTAGATGAAAAAATAGTTTTTTCAGCTAAACAAGAGCTTGAAATTATGAAGAAACAGAAGAAAGGAAATTTAGCACAAAATACTTAAAAAAAGTGTATAATTTCTTTTTAAAAATTATATAAACGAGGAACCTATGAAAATTTCTGAACTGGAATTTGAAATGGAACTTAATGGCGTTGATGAAGCTGATATAGCTGAAATCGTTGAACTTTATAAAAATAAAGATATAAATACTGAAGCGGTAGATAGAGAACTTGTACAAAGAGGATATCCAAAAATTTTTAGTATTGATTATGATTCTTATGATGAAGAGTGGGAAGATGATGAAGCTACATCAGTTGAAAGATTCCCATATAAACATCATTTAGATGAGTAAAGAGGGAAAATATTTAAAATTTATGCATTTGTTTTAACAAATGCAAGAATACCCTCAATAATAAACTGTACTGCAATAGCAGCCAGTATAAGACCCATAATTCTTGTTGCCACATTTAAACCTGTGGCGCCGAGTCTCTCCCCAATTGATTCAGAAAGTGTTAGAATAGGCCATATAGTTAATGAAGCTAGCACCACAATAACTCCTAGTGCTGTTTTATCAACAAAAGAGTGCATACTTGAAGAAAACAAAATAACAGAACTAATAGTACCAGGACCAGCAGTAAGAGGAATGGCTAAAGGAACGACAGAAACATCTTCTTTTTCTATCGCTTCGTCTTGTTCTACCATATTTGTTTTGGTAGGCGGATTTTTTGCTTGCAACATGTTAATAGCCATTAAAAGCAGTAAAATTCCACCTGCAATTCTAAATGAGTTTATATTTATACCAAAAAATCCTAATAAATAATTTCCAAAATAAGCACTTAATAAAAGTATAATGATTACTGCTATTGTTGTTTTTTTTATGGTCTGTTTTCTCTGAGTTTTACTCTCATTAG
>ERZ889078.268-NODE-268-length-47822-cov-22.559277_pt1 | contig 47822 bp, 39 predicted proteins | sample MGYA00521266_ERZ889078 | MGnify/ENA primary metagenome ERZ889078 (study PRJEB32303, sample SAMEA104408618) | aquatic metagenome | biome: Brackish water; feature: Pelagic; material: water | place: Baltic Sea | collected 2014-06-16T06:34:00 | depth 76,534 m ... | reverse complement strand
GAGTTCAAAAACTCTCATGGAATCGAACTTAAAAACGACAAAATGGCTCTTCAACGTTTAAAAGACGCCGCTGAAAACGCTAAAAAAGAGCTTTCAAGCTCAACTGAAACTGAAATTAACTTGCCGTTTATCACTATGACGGAAGCTGGGCCACAGCATTTAGTCGTAAAACTGACTCGCGCTAAGTTTGAAGGCATGATTTCGAAATTGATTGACGAAACGATTGAACATATCAAAACCGCTATGAAAGAATCAGGTTTGGAAAACAATGACATTAAAGAAATTATCATGGTTGGTGGTTCGACTCGCGTTCCAGCGGCGCAAGAAGCGGTTAGCAAATTCTTTAGCGGTAAAAAACTAAACAAAAGCGTAAACCCAGATGAAGTCGTTGCAGCCGGAGCGGCTATCCAAGGTGGCGTTTTACGTGGTGACGTTAAAGACGTTCTTCTTTTAGACGTTACGCCACTTTCACTTGGCATTGAGACTCTTGGTGGAGTTATGACGAAGATTATTGAAAAAGGAACTACGATTCCAGTTAAAAAATCTCAAGTTTTCTCAACTGCGGAAGATAACCAACCAGCGGTTAGCATTTCAGTTTGTCAAGGTGAAAGAGATTTTGCTAAAGATAACAAATCTTTAGGTCTGTTTGAGTTAGGAAACATTCCAGCGGCGCCACGTGGAGTGCCTCAAATCGAAGTTACTTTTGACATCGACGCAAATGGCATCTTAACCGTTAGCTCTACTGACAAAGGAACTGGTAAATCTCAATCAATCACTATCTCTGGATCATCTGGATTAAGCGAAGCTGAGATCAATAAAATGGTTCAAGACGCGGAACAAAATAAAGCGGCTGATGGCGTAAGAAAAGCTCTTGTCGAGCTTAAAAACCAAGCGGACGCGCTCATAGTTCAAACTGAAAAATCAGTAGCGGAAATGGGTGAGAAGCTTGCTTCGGAAGAAAAAACCAAAATTGAGGCCGCTATAGCTGATTTAAAAGAGATTCTAAAAGATGAGTCTGCAACTAAAGAGCAAATTGAAGCAAAAGTAAAAACTCTTACGGAAGCCGCTCATAAAATGGCGGAAGATATGTACAAAAATGAACAAAACCCAGAAGCTGCGCAAGCTGACGCTAAAAAGAAAAAAGAAGACGATGACGTTATCGACGCCGAGATAGAGTAATATACTCTATCTTTAAGTAAAGTTCCTAATCTTTAGGAACTTTATAACAATGCTTCCCTCAAATCTCTTGAAGCAACCACTCCATAATTTTTCCTCTTTTTTTCTGATTAAACTGCTTATCAAACTCTATTTTATCAATATGCATACTGTATATCTTTAAAAAGTCGTTAATGTTTTCAAAAAACAAATCTACTAATTTTGGGTCAAAATGTTTGCCTCGCATATCTTTGACGTAAGATAAAACTTCATCCGTGCTCCAACTATTTTTATAAGCGCGTTTAAACGACAAAGCGTCAAACACGTCCGCTATAGCGACAATCCGCCCATAAATATGAATGTCATCACCCTTAAGTTTGTTTGGATAACCACTTCCATCGTATTTTTCATGATGTTGCGACGCGACGATGTTTGCAACTTTAAAGAGAGGCAACGTAGAATTTTTAAGCATATCTGAGCCAAAATTTACATGTTGTTTCATAAGCGTATACTCTTTAGTCGTTAGTTTCCCCTCTTTGTGAAGAATACTGTCTAAAACGCCAAGTTTACCAATGTCATGGAGCGACGACGCGTCTTTTAAAAGAAGGGCTTCTGTTTTCTCGACGCCATACAATCTTGCAAGTTTGTACGTAAACTCCGCGACGCGACGAACATGATTGGCGGTCTCTTGCGAATGACCCTCCGCGATTCCTCCCAAGTTGTACATCAGCTCCACTTGAGTGGCCGCGATTTCCCTAGTTTTCTCTTCCACTCGCTGTTCAAGATTTTTTTCATAATCTCTAAGTTCTAGTCTAGTTTTAACTCTAGCTATGAGTTCTTCACGAAAAAACGGCTTTCGTATATAGTCGCTGCCACCAACTTTATAGGCCTTAGCCAGCATTTCTTTATCTGTGTTCGCCGTTAAAAATATAACGGGAATAGAAGCTGTTTTTGGTTCGACTTTTAGGTATCTACATGTCTCTATGCCGCTCATGACGGGCATCATAATGTCTAAAAGAATCAAATCCACCTCTAGCGCGTCAACTATTTTTAACGCGCGCAATCCATCACTAGTCGTAATTACGTCATAACCACAAGCAAAAAGTATTTTCTCTACGATTTTTCTATTCTCTTCTACGTCGTCTACCACTAAAATTTTATATTTGCCATTATTCATTATATCTTACTGCCTAATATTTTTTTATCTTTGAACGCCTTCGACTAGCTACGCCACACTCACCAACACTAGATGATTTTTTAAAAAATGTAGTTGACGCGTATTTTACCATTTTTACGCGTTAAAAACGACATATCTATCTTTTCCTGACATTTTCGCTTTATACATAGCCTGATCCGCTTGTTGAATAATCTGTTCCACTTCCAATCTCTCTTCTTGTGGGTAAAACGCGACGCCTATGCTGGCTGAAATATTGATGGGACAATTAGCTATGATAATTGGTTTGGCTATAACTTTGTTGAGTCTAGTTAAAAATGGGACAACGCTCTCTTCATTTTGCAAGTCAACAAACAAGGATATAAACTCATCGCCGCCTACGCGAGAAATAGTATCGCTTTGGCGGAGTGTGCTTGTCATCCGCTTCGCCAAAAGTATCAGCAATTTATCGCCTACGTCATGACCATAAGTGTCATTTACCTCTTTAAAACCATCAATGTCGACGTAAGCGACGGCTATAAGTTTGTTTCTACGAATTGCCTGAGTAATTGCTTGTTTCATTCTATCGGCAAACAACACTCGATTGGGTAAATTTGTAAGCGAGTCATAGTGAGCGTTGCGTTCAAGTTCTTGACGCTGTCGTTTTTGAATCGTGACGTCCGTAAAAATTGAAATATAATTTTGCACCGCTTTGTCGTCGTCATAAACGGCGCTGATTGTTGCGTTTTCAACGTATTCCTCGCCATTTTTTTTGCGATTCCATAGTTCGCCTTTCCAGACGCCATCTTTTTGTAACGATTTCCAAAGCTCTAAATAGAACTCCTCGTCATTGCGACCAGATTGAAGAATTTTTGGATTTACGCCCAATACTTCGTCATGGGAATAACCCGTTATGGTTGTAAACGCTTCATTAACGTCAATAATGTTATTCTCGGCGTCCGCAATAACAATTCCTTCATGAGTTGAAGTAAATACGCTGGCTAAAAGTTTCAGCTTCTCTTCTATAATTTTTCTATTGCTAACGTTTTTAACAAACGCAAGATTATACTCCTCCCCCCTATATTCAACGTAATTTGCAGTCACTTCAACTGGAAAGACGGTTCCATCTTTATTTTTATGTGTCGCTGAAACCACTACAACGCCATTTTCCTTGATATCGTTCCAGTGAGATTCTATTCGTGATTTGGGAAAATTCTGATCAATGTCAGGTATTTTCATTCTCCTTAGTTCCTCTTTTGTATAACCTAACTGTCGAGCCGCGCCATCGTTGACATATACAAAATCGCCATCTTGCTTAGTCAAATAGACCCCTTCTTGCACATGATCGAGCGCATGTTTCATAAGTTTGAGTTCTTCTTCGGACTCTTTGTCTTTTGTGACGTCCCTTGCAAAACCCACCGTTCCAAAAAGATTTCCTTCTTTGTCCAAAATAGGAGCTTTATAAGTTTCATGCCATTTCCTTTGGCCATGTCCTTCTATGAGCTCTTCTAACTCTTTTGTCTGTAACGACTTCATAATCTCTTTGTCATCGGCTCTAAAAGAGTTCGCCATCTCCTCTGGAAATAGGTCAAAATCGTTTTTACCAATTATCTCCGAGGGACTTCCAAATCCTGTCGCTTTGGCAACCGCTTTATTCGTTGCCAAATAATCGCCATTTACGTCTTTTAACCAAACAAAAAATGGAAAACTGTCAAGTATCGCTTGGAGATAATTTTCACTTTTTTTGAGTTTCTCTTCATTCTCCTTTTGAAGAGCTATTATCTTCTCCTTTTCAGTTTCCACTTTCTGAAAATAACGCAACAGTATGACAAATGGCCAAAACCCGAGCTTGGCTAAATAAGTGACAATTTTTTTCATGCCTAAATTATAGTACTTCAATCTTAAATATTTGTATAATATTTTTTTATACGTTAATTGCTTCGCGTTATTGATGGAAAAATTGATTTGCACCATTGATTTTCTGCTGGTTAAGGTCTGTTTTCACCCATAACAAGTCATTTGAAAATTCTTTGAAAATCGCTGCCATAAAACAACAAAAAGGGTGTATTATTCCATTTATACTTATAAATACAAAGGATTAAAATGGCTAATTTAACAGTTAAAAAACAGGTGCTCAAACCTTTTACTCTTCACACAAAACCTATTATGGAAAAGCATCTTACAAAGTTAAACACGGAACTTAGCGACTACACTTTCGCCGCAAATTATATATGGCTAGCAAATAGTAGTGGCTTTTACGCAATCTTAAATAAATGTTTTTGCCTCTTCGTCATGACCGGTGGGGAACTCACCATGTTATTGCCTCCTTTGGGAAAGAAAAAATACGTTACCGAGGCGATAATAAAATGCTTCGCGATTATGAACGAAAACAACAGTTCGCCTTATTACGCTCGCATCGACTACGTTCAAGGAGATATGATTGAGGAGTTTGTTCAGTCTACCGACGAAGGGCAAAGCATGTTTGAGATGCTTGAACATTATCTAGTTGAGAAGAAATTAGTCGACTACATTTATTCAGTGGACAGCTTGATTGAGTTGCGTGGAAACAGTTATCACACAAAACGCACTGAAATTAATAAGTTTACAAAATCTTACGCGGAGCACACCATCGAGCCTCTCGATAGCGTAAAGCATAAAGATGAGATTATGGCGCTGTTTAACAAATGGGTTGCGGATAGGGTTAAGTATATGCCAAAAGAGGAAGCGGAAGTTTTCTTAGAGGGAATTCATCAAGAGCGCGCCGCGATTAAACAGATGTTGAAACATTTTGACGAACTTGAACTTATTGGACTTGTCATTTACATCAATGGCGAACTAAAAGGCTTTACCGCAGGCGAGAGAATCAATGAGACAACCGCTACGGTTATCATAGAAAAAACGGATTTTGAAGTGCTTGGCTGCGCTCAGTATATTTTCCGTGAATTTTCAAAAATGCTTAAAGAGCATTACGGCGTCACTTATATCAACGTTGGCGACGATATGGGATTTGAAAATCTTCGCAAGGTGAAAATGTCCTATCGACCGTTTAAACTTGTTCCAAAGTATACAATTTACCAAAAATGACAATTCGCAAGGCAAACGCTTCGGACGTTTCAAATCTCCATGCGTTGGAGAGGGAAATTTTCACGCCAGAAAATTTTCCCCTCTCGCGAGCTTCACTCTCCTATCATGTAAAAAACAATTTAATTTACGTGGCCGAGATAGAGGGGAAAATCGCGGGTTACATTTTGGCTCTTGTAAAGAGAAGGCATGCGAAACTCTACTCTTTGGGAGTGAATTCGCTCTATCGTGGTCAAAACGTCGCTTCAAAACTTTTAGAAACGATTATTTTTGAACTCCTCCATATGGGCTTTAAACAGATTTTTCTTGAAGTGCGCACCGACAATGAAACTGCGATAGCTCTGTACAAAAAATTTGGTTTTAACGTCAAAAAAACTCTTGAAGCTTTTTACCTAGACAAGCGCGACGCTTATCTCATGGAATTTAAAGCGAAGGAGTAAAGCTCTAAGCCTACTTTTATCCATTTATTATGACAATAGCGCTAAGCTACCTCAATGAAAACAAAATTAAAACGCTACTTTAAAGAATTACTGTACTTTGTCGTCGCCATGACGATATTCGCAAACGTCATTAGTTTGTACAAGAGTCAAGATTTGAGTGACAATCCATTGGAAATTCGTTCAGTCGAACTGCTCCATCATGAGCTCTATGGCATACCGCGAGACAAACCCGTTTTAGTCCATTTTTGGGCGACTTGGTGTCCCACTTGCAAACTTGAAGCGTCAAACATTGAGTTTCTTTCTCAGCGTTTTGAAGTTTTGACCATTGCCGTAAACTCTGGAACCGACGAGGAGATACAAAAGTATTTAAGCTCTCATGACTACTCCTATAAAGTTGTAAATGACAATCAGGGAAGGCTCGCTTCTCGCTTTAAAATAGGGGCTTATCCCACAACTTTCATCTATGACAAAAACAAAAAATTGGTTTTTAGCGACGTTGGTTACAGCTCGACTTTTAGCATGTATCTTAAAATGATTTGGGCTGGATATAAGTGATTTTATTTGAGTTTGAGTATCCTCTCGCCTTTATTTTATTGCTCTTAATTGTTTGCGTCTATAAATGTCCAAAAAGCCTTAAAGAGATAATTTTTCCTCACACTCACCTCTTCTCCATGTCGACGTCGCTTATACAAAAAGACAAACTTTTCTACTCCATCATTTTAACGCTGCTCATAACCGCCCTAGCCTCTCCCATCGGTTACGATCAAAAATCTTCAAGTAAACGCAAAGGTCGCGACCTTGTGTTTGCCCTTGACGCGAGTGGTTCCATGGCTGAGAGTGGATTTGACGGCGAGAACGCGCAAAAGAAAAAATTTGACATATTAAAAGATTTGCTTAAAGAGTTTGTATCTAAAAGATATGACGACAACGTGGGGGTGAGTATCTTTGGCTCTTACGCTTACAGCGCGGTTCCCCTCACTTACGACATGCCGAGTATCAACTTTTTACTCGATTTTTTTGAAGTCGGCATAGCGGGCGACAGTACCGCCATCGGAGAGGGAATAGCGAGCGCCACGAGACTTTTGCAAAAAGGCGAAGCTAAAAAAAAGGTTATCGTGTTAATCACTGACGGCTATCAAAACAGTGGAGCGATTTCCATAAAAGACGCCGTCTCGGACGCGAAAAAACTTGGCGTCAAGATTTACTCCATTGGGGTGGGGAAAGAAGGCGCCTATGATGAGAAACTCTTGGCGTTGGTGGCTAATGAAACAAACGCAAAAACCTTTAAAGCTATGGACGCCGCCACGCTCAAAGAGATTTACGAAGAGTTGGACGCCCTCGAACCAAGTAGCGTTCGCTCACAACGCTATCTCAACAAACAAGCGTTGTTTATCTACCCTTTGGCGATTGCCGCTTTACTGCTTACGTACATACTCCTTAAATACAGAAGTGAAGAGTTATGAGCTTTTTATACCCTTTTGTTTTTTTTCTTTTTGCGCCTCTCTATTTTCTCTACAAGCATAATGAAACGCCTACGAGCAGATACAAAAAAAGAGAGAAACTTCTCCTCTTTTTAAGTTTGGCTTTTATCCTTTTAGCGCTCGCGAGACCTGTTTTACTCGATACTTTAAACAAGCAAAAGTTTGACTCGCAAGATTTCATCATCGCCATCGACGCCTCTTTTTCCATGCAAGCGGATGATTTGCAACCTACTCGATATGAAGTGGCGAAGGGTAAATTAAAAGAGATACTAACCGCGCTTCCCCAAAATAGGTTCGCAATCTTCGCTTTTACCTCAAACGCCATACTTATTTCGCCTCCAACGACAGATACCGCCATCAGCCTTTTGGCGCTAGAAGCGCTTGATCCTAAATTTATTTTAACCAAAGGCACTTCGCTCAAAGAGCTTTTAAAAACGATTTCCAAAGTCTCCCATGAAGAAAAAAAGCTGATAATTTTTAGCGATGGCGGAGAAGAACGCGACTTGGAAGTTTTAGTAGACCTAGCCAAAAAAAATAAAATCATTCCATTCGTCGTGGCTACCGGCTCAAAAAATGGCGCGCTGTTATCTCAAGACGACAAAAAATTAAAAGATGAAAAAAACAACCTCGTCATATCGAGAATCAACCCCATACTCAAAGATTTCGCTATGCTTAGCAAAGGAGCGTACTATCTCTTGGATTCGCAAAACTCCAACGTGGCTAGCAAGATAATGGCGGACATGCGAAACGATAAAGACAAAAGCCGCAAAGCGGATATTAGCGTGCTGAGTTATACCCAACTCTACTACTTTCCTCTCCTTTTAAGCATAATTTTTTTCCTTATGGCGGTTACTAAAATTCATCAAATATACGTCTTTTTGCCTCTGCTATTTTTTCCGAATCAAGCGGACTCCTCTTTACTGGATTTCTACCATATAGAAAAAGCCAATGGCGAGTTTGAGAAGGCTTCATACGCGCGTAGCGCGCAAGAGTTTGAAAAAGCGACGCCAAGCCCGTGGAGCTACTACAACAGGGGCGTCAGCCTTTACAAAGCTAAAAATTACAAAGAAGCCGCGGAAATATTTGCTAGCGTTCAAACTAAAGATGAAAAACTCAAACAAAAGATTTTTTACAACTTGGGAAACTGCGCGGTGAAAATAGGCAAGTATGAAAGAGCCAAGATTTACTATCGAAAAGCGCTCAACTTGGGTGAGGACGCCGATAGTCATTTCAACTTAACGCTATTGTACAGATTGGATTTAAAAGAGAAAGCGGACGTCTCAAACATGTTTCCAAAAAATGAAGTCGAGAAAAAAACCGACGCGAACAAAAAAGAGAATCTCAAAAAAGACAAAGAGAAACAAGAAAAAGAGAAACAAGAAAAATCGGGCTCATCCTCTAGCAAGGCAAACCAAAAAGCGGCTCAAAGCAGTAATGGCTCATCGGACTCACAAGGCAAAAAAGAGAAAAAAGCTCTCAAAAAAACGGACAAAACCATCGATTCCAAATATAAAATAGGCTATAAAGCTTATGAACTCATCAACAAAGGATACACAGATGAAAAACGCCCTTGGTAAGACGCTTTTTTTACTTTTGTCGCTTACTTTCACCCTCTTCGCAAAGAGTGATTTGGCCACGTACCAATTGACTTCTAGCAAAGAGAACGTTTACGTAAAAGAGGCTCTTGAGATAAAATTTGTCGCAACGCAAAAAGAGCGACTGCACAATATGTTCTTTTTTTTAGAACCAAAAAAATCAGATAACTATAAAATCGTTCTACTCAACAAAGAAGCCAACGAACTTGCGCATCATAAAAAAGAGACAATATTTACCTTCTTGCTTTTTCCCTTAAAAGAGGGAAGCGTTGAAGTTGATTTTAACTTTACCATAAAAGTCGCAAGCGACGAAGCCGTGGCGCAAGTCTATCAAGGAAGCCGAGACAACGTCAAATGGATAGAGACGATAAACACTCAAGTGGATTTGCAGCCCCTAATACTAAAGGTGAAAAAGCTAAAAGAAGACGTTGACCTCGTTGGCGACTTTACGCTAACGTCCAAACTTCAAAGCGATAGCGTAAACTCGTACGAGAGCGCGAACGTCACCTATAGTTTCAATGGCGTTGGCTATGACGTATTTAACGTCGAGCCCATTACAAAGATAAAAGACGTAGAGATATTTTCCGAGATTACAAAACATTACGACAAAGAGACGCCAGCCGGATACGATATTCATAGAGAGTTCAACTACGCTTTAATATCTAAAAACGATATTGTCGTAAAAGCCAAAGAGTTTAAATGCTACTCACCAATACATGATAAATTTTATACAATGAAGACGCAGGAGTACGTTATAAAAGTCAAAGGGATGGATAAATCCAACTTAATCGACAAGGTGAATTATCCAGAATCTCAAGACCTTTCTCAGCTTGGCAAAACCATTCTAACCTACTTGATTCTCTTTTTTTCAGGTTTTTTAACGGCTAAATACTTTCCATCTTCTTTTTCACTAAAAAAGAAACAATATAGCGACGTTAGAGAGGCAAAAAACGCTAAAGAGCTGCTCTTCCTTTTAATGAATAAATACGACGTTTATAAATTAAGAGTATATTACGAACCGCTTAACGATATTGTTTATCATGACGCGAACGCGCGCAATTTTAAAAAAATAAAAAAACAGATATTAAAAGATTTGGATAAATAAGAGATGTATCAAATAATCATAAATACGCTAACGGGCGCCGGGACTGGTTACGTTACAAACAACATCGCCATAAAAATGCTTTTTAAAAAGTACTTCGGCAGGTTTGGCGGGATTATTGAAGACACGCATGACGAGTTTGTTGAAAACATGGCGCAACTTATAGAAAAAGATTTAATCAACCACAACACGCTCAAAGAGGAGTTTGGGTCTGAAAAGTTTCATAACTACATTAAAGAGTTGGTCAAAGATCTATTCTTGCACTCTTTGCCTAAGAACTCAATCGGTTTAAAAGAGATACAAGGCGTTCATCGGACAAAAGAGAACATGCTCGCCTTTTTAGATAAAAATCAAGCCTCTATCGAAAAACTCGCAAACAAACTCTTGTCTAGACCTTTTAACCAAGCGGTTTCTTATCCTCAAATTTTAAACGTCTCGCAACGCGCCTCTCAAATTTTAAACAACAACAAGTCAACGTACCTAAACTCGTTAATCCCTTCTTTAAAAAGTTTTAAAATTGAGGAGTTGCTAAGCGAAGAGTCGCTTATGGAACTGACTAACAATATCAGTAAAATAATTTATAAAATAGACTTTTCAAAGTTTGACAAAAGCGTAAACGATTCAATTTACAACTTGCTAAAGCTCTTAAACATGGATGAAATTCTTCAATGCGCAAAAGAAGAGATTCAAGAGATACCCTTCAAACAACTTATCTCGGATAAAGAAGCCATAACAAAAAACCTCATAGAGAAGCTTCTGGAAATTTCGACATCCGACGATGGACGCATCGCCATGGAGGAGAGCGTTCACGCGATACTGGATAGTTTAAAAGAAGTGAACGTTTCTCTGTTGAGTCTCTTGGACGATGACATAAAAATCTCCATCAAAGCTTTTATAAGAAACGAGTTGCCCAACGTTATCCATAAAGTCATTGAATTTATGGATAAAAATGAAAAAGATTTAGAGGATTTAATAAACAACTCCATAGAAAAAGCGATCGACAATGGAATATTTCCAGATTTAAAGAAAAAAATCGTTTCCATATTTTACACAAACATCGTGGCGGATTTCAAAATTTTGAACATGGTAAAACAATACATACGACGCCATCATGAGACTGCGGAAGAGGAAATTGTAAATCAAGTTATCGACATACTCGAAAATAAATCCATTGGAGAGTTGTATAAAAAAATAGCCGATAGAAAAATAATCACTTCACAAAAAGTCATCACGCTTATTTTACAAAATCTCCAAAAGATGAAAACGGGCGCGAAGATACGTCTCATGGACGTCGTTTTGGAAAAACAAGTTAAAAATTACGTCGACGTTGATTTAGATTTTCTAAAAAACTCTCTCATCCCCTCCTCCGTCGAAAAACTAAAAACTCAATATATTTATACGAATCAACTAAAAAACAAAATTGACAAAGAGACCAAAAAGCTTATCAACGGGTTTAAAGTCAAAACGCTTGAAGAGTTGTTTTACGCTAGAATTGAAACGATAACGCAAAAAATCGTTACATCCATAGATAGCGATAAAATTTTAAACGCCATTCTCTCGAACGTCGAACTGCAGATAAACAAAAATATAAATGAAGTTCTAAACGTAAACGCCATAAGTATAGACTATGAACGTTACCTCGATGGCATAGTCGCTCAGAAGTCGATCAAAGAGATGCTTACGTACGCTCAAAACGAAGAGGCGTACGTAGCGGTTGAAAGCGCTCTCATAAAAGTCGTCGTTGACAATCTCGAAGAGATACTCAAAGGAAACGTCAGCGACGCCGTAAAAAAAGAGTTGGCGAAACTCCCTCCATCAAAAATAAAAGAGATGGTCGAGGAGTTCATGGGAGAAGAGTTAAAACCCATTAACTATTTTGGAGCCATTTTAGGGGGAGCGGCTGGCGCAGGCGTGGGTCTTTTGTCCATTCCCGTATGGGCGAATCCATTTATTTACGCCGTGGTGGGAGTCGCCACGAATTACTTAGCCATAAAGATGTTGTTTCAACCTTACTCCCCGCTTACGATAGGAAAGTTCAAGATACCTCTAAGCGAGGGAGTTCTTCCAAGCAACAAAGCCAAAATGGCCTCTAAAATGTCGGAGTTCGTGGACGAGTTCATGTTAAACGGAACGTCGATAAAAGATTTTTTCGCGCACAACGGCGAAAATCTCAAAAGTTTCATCAAATCGCATATCGCCAAAGACGATTACGCCATGCTAGATAAAATCATCCACCAAAATTCAAATACGAAAGAGGTCTCGAATGAAGCCGTAAACTTCCTCTTTAATTTTTTAGATAAACACGAAACCATGATTGGCGAAAAAATATTTGCCATCTCCATGGATTATTACGAAAGAAGAGAAGAGTACGTTTCTAAAAGTAGCGACTTTGCGTATGAAGCAATTTTCAAAAGAGAGTTTAAAGAGTGTTTATATAAAAAGTTTGAGAAATCTTTGGATAGAGAAAAATCCCTTGAATTTCTCTCTAAAGACGTTCTCCTTCAACTCGACGTTTTCATAGAGCAAACGTTTTACTCATTTTTAGACGTCTTGTCCGATTCCAAAAAACTGCGAGAAACCGTTTTGTCGTTTGAGTCGAGTTATGAGAAGTTCGTGAGTTCGAAAACGATTGCGCAAAGCATAGACTCTTCGCTAAGCAAGCGTCTGAGCTCAAAAGTAAACAACTCAATCTTGGAACTTTTTTACACGAAAGAGACGATAAACGAGCTACTGAACTTTTTCACCAAAGGAGAGTTTGGCGCGGATAGTAAACTCTCCGACATGATCAATGGAATGTTGCCTAAAATAATAGAGAACAATTTGAACCTTATCATTAAAGGGAGCGTTCTTCCGGCGATAAGAGAACACAAAAAAGTCATAAGATCGGAGATATTGCAAAAAGTTCCCTTTGGTTTGGGATGGGCGCTCAAGAGAGACGTCAACAGAACGATTGACGTTATTTTAGACAAAGAAGTTCCTCAGTTCATAGATGAAAAAATTTTACAAATCAATGAGATTGTGCAAGAAGTTCTAGATACTAAACTGATGGACTTGGGATACACAAACGACGCAATCAACCATGAAAAGGTAAACCAGTTGACGCGATCAATCTTGTCAAATAAAAAATTTCAACGCTCTTTTGCTTCCACCATGGACGTGTTTATGGACGCCGCCTTAAACATGAAAATAAAAGACGCGCTCAATGTTTTTAACGTAACGAAGTTGTCGGATGTTTATGACATGTTTGAGCCAAATATCAACGCAATAGTTACAACCCTCCTTCATAACCTCAAGAGAGCGGATATGGAGATTTTAGACGTTATTAAAAAGTTGACTAAAGACGAAATCACTACGAAACTCTTAAAAGAGACGACAGTGGAGGACGTTTTAAAAGATATCGACAGAGCTGTTTTTCTACGAGAGTTTCAGTATTTGGAGAGAAATATCAAAGCCTCAAAACAATTTCAAGAGAGTCTCAAAATCATTTTAGACAATTTCATAACATCGTTTTTTAAAGAAGAGTTTTTAAACAGAGAAATTTTTAAAGAGGATTTAGACGCTTTTTTAAAAAACGTCATTGAAGAAAAAGAACAGCTAAGAGGGATTTTAGCGCCTTTTTTCAAAGAGTTTATTTTAAATATAAATGAAATATTGGACTTAAAGTTAAAAGACCATATGCTAGAAATCATTATAGACTCCGCGTTTCTTAGCGTAGACAAAAAAATCATGGACTTATTGCATGCGGTTGACTTCAAAAAGGTCATCACGAAAGAGATTCAAGCGATGCATCCCAAAGAGCTTGAAGAGATGTTTTACTCTTTTGCGGGAGCGTATTTCAACAAACTCGTACTCTATGGCTCATTGGGTTTCATATTTGGACTGCTAACGCTTATACAAGCGTGAAGATGGATGTTTCTCTTGTCGTATTAGACAAGAGAGGCGCGACTAAGAAAGAACTAAATACGTCGCGGCAAAGGCGACTCCCGCCGCGCCGATGGAACCCGCTCCGTACATGAACGACGAAGCTAATTTTATGATTGGCTGATTTGTCCATTTAACAAGTAAAATTATCCACGAGCCTATTAAAGACGTCGCAAACGTATACGCGATTACCTCGAGTAAAGCAAAATTATTTGGAATAAAGACAAAATGAGCGATTGCTAAATCATATACCAATAAAGTTATGACGTAAATTAGCATGTAACGAACCGTATTGAATTTTCCAATGCAATCAATAGCTTTGACTTCTTCTGTAAACAGACCTTTCCAATCTGAAAAATCTGCATCTTTTAATGATTTTTCTTCCGCCGTAAAAAAGACGAGAAGACCAAAAACTAGACCTGCGCCGATAAGTAACAATAACGTACCCATAATAAATCCTTAGATTGGAATAATAACAAAAAATTATACCATAAAGAGTTCAAGTTTGAGTTGTTAAATAAAAAAATATTATAATACATCTCTTTTTGAAACATTTAATAACCTTTGATTTTTTATTTTATTCAACAAACGCCATAGCAAAAAATCTACAACACTTTAGGTTTATTGTTGCGAAGATAAAAGAGCGCGCATTTTATGAGGTCGTCGTCATCTTTGCTGTCTGATTTAATCGTCTCTTTTGACTCGTTTAAGTACGTCACGGTTACCGTTTGTCCGTAGTTAGTGATTGATTTTATCTTTTTTTCCAAACTTAAAAGTTTGATGACCATCAGCTCGAAAAACTGTTTCGTCGGAGTGTCGAGCTCTCCAAATCTATCGTTGAGTTCCTCTTCAATTTCGTAAACTTCAACGGCGCTTTCACACTGGGAGAGACGTCTGTAAACGTCTAAACGGAGTCTATCTTCTTTGACCACTTCGTCGCTTATGAAAGCGGAGATTGTGAGTTTTATGTCCACTTTCGCCCTCTCTCCCTCTTTTGTGTTGCTCAACTCTTTGATGGCGTCTTCGAGCATTCTCAGATAAAGCGAATAGCCTATGTTTTTGATGTGTCCGCTTTGCGCGTCGCCTACTAGGTTTCCGCCGCCGCGGATTTCAAGGTCGTGGTACGCCAAAACGGAACCACTTCCCAAAAATGAGTTTGATTCAAGCGCGAGCAGACGTTTTTTCGCTTCGTCGGTCAAGGACTCTTTGTTTTTCACTATAAGATAAGCGAAGCCTTCGACATGGCCACGCCCGACGCGACCGCGAAGCTGATGCAGGTCCGCTATGCCAAATCTATCCGCGCCGTCGACGAGTATCGTGTTTACGCGAGGCATGTGAATGCCCGATTCGATGATGGACGTCGCTATCATGAGGTCGTACTCTCCCGCCTCAAATTTTAGCAACTCTTTTTCGGTCTCAACCGCCGAGATTTTCGAGTGAAGCATGACCACCCTAAGCTCCGGCAAGAGCGCTTTTAACTCGCCTAGTTTGATGGGCATGTGGTCTATGCTGTTGTGCACGTAAAACACTTGTCCGCCACGGCGAAGCTCTCTTAAAATGACTTCTTTGACGAGCTTTTCGTCGTACTCTTTAACAAAAGTTCTCACTCCTTGGCGTTCGCTTGGAGGCGTGAGAAGCTGACTCATGGTTTTGATCGAACTCATCGCTTGGTTGAGCGAACGCGGAATCGGAGTGGCGCTCATGGAGAGCAGATGCACGTTGTGGTACAACTCTTTTATCTTCTCTTTTTGTTTAACGCCAAACTTGTGTTCTTCGTCTATGATGACGACGCCCAAGTTTTTAAACTCCAATCCAAAAAGAGCGTGAGTGCCCACGACGACGTCTATCTCTCCGCTGGCTAAACCTTTTATGACGGCAGCCTTGTCTTTGGTACTTACAAACCTATCTAGTTTGGCGTATCTAAGTTTCAAATCCTTAAAGCGCTCGTCCAAAGAGCGCCAATGTTGGGCGGAGAGAAGAGTCGTTGGAACTATCAAAGCCGATTGAAAGCCCGACTGAAACGCGGCGAAGATTGTGTTGAGAGCCACTTCCGTTTTACCAAAACCGACGTCCCCGCTTAAAAGCCTGTCCATGATGTGACCGGAGCTCATTTGTCCCAATATCTCGTCTACGGATTGCGTTTGGTCGTCCGTGTACTCAAAACCCGCCAATTTTTGAAACTCGGTCAACTCTTTCTTGTTCACGCTGATTTTAGGCGATTTTATAAGCGATCGCGCCGCCGCCGTGTTGACGATTTGTCCCGCGATTTCTAGCAATCTTTTTCTGACCTTGGCCTTTAGCTTGCCAAAACTCCCTTTGCCAAGTCTATCCAAAACGGGAGTCGAACCGCCGCCGGCTATGTACCTGTCTATGAAGTCCAAGTTCTCGACGGGAAGCAAAATTTTGTCGTCGCCCACGTATTTTATGACTATGAAGTCTTTGATTCCGCCTAAAATTTCAGTCTGTTCTATCTTTTCAAATATCCCCACGCCGTAATCTTCATGAACCACGTAATCTCCAGCCTTCAAGTCGTCCAACATGATGGAACTTTTTCTACGGCGTCTTTTTTTGTCCGGCTTGTTCAGAGAGATTATCAGCTCGTCTTTTGAGATTACGTTTAAAATGTATCCAGCCGTGATTTTAGTGACGTTTTGAGTGTCGTAGAGACCCGCTTGTTTGAGTTGCGCTGAGTTTGATGAGATGATGGTGATTTTTTTGTCTTTGTGAAAACGAAGAAGTTTCTCGACGTCCGCCACCACCAACTCTTTGTAATCGTCGCTCTCTTGGAGGATTTCCAAGTCAAACTTCTCTCTTGAAATTTTTGGCTCGTTAATGCCATAAGCGTCTTTTAAAAGATTGCTTAAGTCGCGCGACAACATAACTTTTTTGTCATCCATGAAGTCGACGGCGTTATCGCCCAAATACCAAAAGCCAAGGGACGCCACGTCTTTAACCAAAGAATCGAACTGAGAATTTTGCACCGCTTCATTAAGAGAGTCGAAGCCTTTCTCGTCCAAAGAGTAAAAAGCGCTGCTGATTTTAAGCGAGTCCAACTCCTCTTTTATGGTTCTTTGCGTCTCGAGCTCAAAAGCTTTCATCTGCTCTATGGTGTCGTCAAAGAGTGATATGCGAATGGGATTTTTCAACGAGGGAGAGAATACGTCTATGATGTCTCCGCGAAAAGAGATTTCTCCGGCGACTTGCACCATGTCCACGAAATTGTAACCCCAAAATAGCATCTGTTCTTTAAAGGCTTTTAAGTCTATCTTTTGCGCGAACTCAAGAGTGATGGATTGTAGTAAATTCTCTTTGGGTAGAGGAAAAAGCAGCGTTTTGAGAGGCGAAATTATAAGTGGTTTTTTATTTGCCAAGTGGTAAATTCTAAGCGCGCTGAAAAGCTCATGAAGCTCCTCTTTGTAAGAGCGCAAGTCGTCTCCAAAAGTTGGACGAAAATCTGGAAACAACAAAACGTCGCGGTTAAAAAACTTCGCCACGCTTTCTAGTTCAAGGGCTTCTTTAAAGTCCTCGCAAACCAAAAGTTCCAACTCTTTTTTTGGTTTATTTTTAAAGTGGTTAAAGAGAGCCGTTTGAGACATGATTTTCCTAATTACGCTTTAGAAACGTCTAGCTTTAGTTTAGCCGTTTCACCGTTGTTAAGAATGCTAACGCCTTCAAAAATAGCTTTTGCTTCTATGATTAGCTCGGATGACCTAATCTCGCCTTTGACATGACCGGCGGCTTTTATTTCCACTCTAGTCGCGTCGACCGTCCCCTCCATATAACCTTGCACTATAACTTTTTGCGCTTTTATCAGCCCTTTGACATGACCGTTTTGACCTATGTTCACGTCTTTTTGAGAATTGATTTCACCCTCTAAATCTCCATCGATGTATAATTTGCAAGTTAGTTCCAAGGAACCTTTTATTCTTGCGCCTTGAGTGATAATAGTAGTGTTTGAGTCGGTTTGATTACCCTTAAATTGGCTGTCGCCGTTACTAAAGATTGCCATGGCACTTGTTTCTCCTTTTGAAAGATTTCATTGTAATTTTCTATCGTCCACTTTATAAAGAAAAATGGGTTGAGAGTCGTGTAAAGATACCTAATCTCATAATGAAGATGCGGTCCATTGCTCATCCCCGAATTTCCGGTATACGCTATCAAATCGCCCTTTTGAACGAATTGTTTCGATTTTACCACAACCTTGTTTAAATGACCGTAGTACGTTTTAAACCCAAGAGAATGATTGATAATAACCAAATTTCCAAATCCACTGGCTTTGTGTAGACCTGAGAATTCAACTATTCCATCCGCCGGAGCGTATACCGGCGTATTCATTTTCGCTTTGAGGTCGCTGCCACGGTGGAACTCGCGCCTGTTTAAAGTGGGATGAATTCTATATCCATATTTGCTAGTTACGCCATTGTACTCTATGGGCGAGCCATTGGGAACGAGTTGCAAGAGAGCGACCATGTTTTCTGAAGTGAGTTTCGTTAAATCCACTTTCTCTTGAATGCTTACGTCGTCCGCGCTGGGGTTCATTCCAATCATTATTTGAATCGCGTCTAAAGAGTCCGACAACTCGTCTAGTTCTCTTTTTTTGCCGAGCAACAATTTCTTAGTATTGTTCATGTCTTCATTGATTTTTTTGTTTTTTAGTTTTAACTTTTCATAGGCTCTCTCAACGCCCTCTTTTTTATCTTGTATCGCGTCTACGCTATAGTCTAAATATAATATCGTCGAAACCGCGACGAGCGTTAAAAACATTATGAACGCGACAGCGTAAAGAATGGCTTTTTTGACAAACTGATGAAGATGAATCTGTTTTACCCCATTGTCGTCATGTATCGTAATTGTAAAATGATTATCCATGATGTACCTTTAAAAACGCTTCCGCAACGCTAAACGAGCCAAAAACCAAATATTTTTTTTCTTCATCTATTTTTTCAAATGACGAGTAAACTATGCCCAACTCTTTTAGCGTCTCTTGCAAAATTTCTTTTTCCACCGCTCTTGCGTCCACTATTTTTATAAGCTCGACGCTCTCTATGATCGGTTTTAAAATACGCAAAATTTCTTTATAATTTTTATCTTTGTAACTATTGTAAACCAAGACGTATTTTTCACCCTTTAGAGCGTCCAAAATCGCTTTTGCCGCCAAAGGGTTGTGTCCCACGTCCAATATGACGTTTGGCGCCAACCGCGACAAACGACCAAAAAGTTTGGAGTTGGCGAAATCGTCGCTACAATACTCCAAACCCATCTGTTTTAAAGCCGCGATCGCCAATCTCAAGTTGTTTTGCAGATATGGAGCCAATGACAATTTTTGCGAAATCGTCAATATTTTATCTTCATCGTCGGCGTTGATTAGACTCGTATCTTTTTTCCAACTTAGGCCCTTTGCGTTTAAAACTTCCGAGGCGACGTCATATACTTCTTCATGCGTCTGAGCGGATAGCAACGCGAATTTTTGAACCGCTTTTAATTTTGTAGTCGCGATTTTGGCCACGCTATCGCCCAAAAAGGCTTGATGGTCCATATCTATGGGAGTGACGAGAGTCAATGCGTTGTTGAACGCGGACGTGGCGTCATGCTCTCCCCCTAAGCCAGCTTCACATACGACGTAATCAACGTCTTTATAAATCCACATAGCCAAAAACGTCGTATACTCGAAATAACTAAGGGAATCGGAATCGTCTTTTACTAAAACGTTCAATAATTCTTCGTGAGCCTCGTTTAACGCTTCGTCACTCGCGTTTGAACCATTCAGCCAAATTCTTTCATTAAAATTTAAAATGTGAGGAGAAGTGTAATGTCCCACTGCAAAGCCTAAAGAGTGAAGCGCGGTAGCCAAAAATCTACCCGTGGTGCCTTTTCCATTTGTACCGATTATATGTATGATTTTAGGCGTTTTAAAGTAAGATTTTACGCTTTCGTATACTCTAGGCATGCGAGCGTAGTCTATTTTGTCATAGTAAAGGGGCTTGTTGTCTAAAAAAACTTTTAACAAATTTATTTCTTATACGCCATTTGATTTCTTCCACTATGCTTCGCGACGTATAGATATTCGTCCGCTGAATTGAGAGTGGCTTGAAGCGACGTATGTTTTTTTCTATCTGAGATACCGCCGCTTACCGTCACTTCGATACGGTCTCCTTTATACATAAAACGAGCTTTTTGAACGTTTCTTCGCACCTTTTCGGCAAAGACAAATCCGCCATCCGTATCAGTTTCGCTTAAAATGGCTAGAAATTCTTCTCCGCCAAAACGTCCAACGATATCTACGCTCCTAGAATCTCTTTTGAGTATCTTTGCAAAAGCCGATAGCACGGCGTCTCCCGCGTCATGACCAAAATTATCGTTTACCGCTTTGAAAAAATCAATGTCAAACATAACAACGCTGTAGTTATGTCCATACCGTTCATATTCAGCCTCTTTTATCGCCATCAATTCGTCAAGGGCTCTCTTATTGTACAATTTTGTTAAAAAATCCTCTTTAGACTCTTTTCTAGTCGTTTCCAATTCATTTTCCAACTTACGAATTTTTTGACTTAAAAGTTCAATCTCGCCATTGTGGTTTTTAAGATCGCTGCTTAAAAGCTGCGTATTCTGTTCCAAAGCCACCGCGATGGTATAGAGTTTCTTATGGGCGAATTGGAAACTTTTGTTAGCGTCTTCGTTATAAGCTTCGAGCTCTTTCTTGATTTTTTGAATATCGGCGTTTGAAGAATCCGAACTTTCAATCATGTCGATTAGACGCACGGATAGTTTATCTAAAACTCCATCTAAGGATTTGACCATGTCGTTTACGGTTTTTTTGTCAAGCGCGATTCTTAGCAAAATAGTGTTTTTAATTTCCCTTTCAATGCTTACGTTATCCAAAAGGAGTGGATTCTCCATGATTTTTCTACTTAAACTAGCAATTTTGTCATTTACGCTAGAAGCGATTGAAGGGACGAATGAAGATATCAAAAGAGACGCTATTCTCTTTAAATTATTGCCGCCACTCTTCATGGATGAATTGTTTTCTGACAAATTTAGATTTTTAACGCTATTTTGCAAATCTTTAGAGTCAATTTTTCCAAATACTTTTAAATCTTCCAAAAAGGTGTCGTCATACGTCGTAAAGAAATTTACCCATAACTGTCGTAACTGTTCCAACTGCGCGGCGCTTGGAGAATTTGAAATCAGGTCTATGCTTTTTCGAGAGAGTTCGGAAGCTTCTCTATTGTGAAGTACTTCTATGACTTGAAAAACTCTTTTAATCAATATTGTTTGAGCGTCCAAAATTTCTGCGCATTTTGACGAGTTTGTTCTATTTAGCTTAGCGATTATAAAACGAGTAAGTTCACTCATGCTCGATATTCTATACTGAGTCAACTCTTTTTGAAACTCTTTATTTAAAGTTTTAGTAAATTTCTCCACATGTTGACAATCTTCGACTATCATACCAGCTATTTTAGCCTCTTTGCAAAACGCTTCCAAGTAAAAATCTGGGGTGAGTATTTGCCCCTCCGCTTCAAGTCTTTTTATCGCTTTTTTAATAATTCCTTGTACCGTCATAATCAATCCTTACTTATTCTAGAACCCTCGGCGGAGACTTGAGCTATAAATGACGTAATAGCTTTAACCGAGCTAAATCTAATGGCGTCAAACCTTTCTTGATCTGTTAAAACCGCGTTTGGCACAACCGAAAAATCATAAGTTCCACTAGCCGTATAACTCTTTTTAATATTTTTTGATTCTCTGATTATAGCTAAAACTATGGTGGAACGATAAGAAATTACGTAGCCATCGCCATTGTACTGTATAGGCGTGTAAGATGGCTCTGAAATGCTTAAACTAAGATGCGTTTGCGAATTCTTTTTAGTGGTTAAAGAAGCATGAAACACCTCTATAATGGCGCTATCGACCGCGTCTTTAATGATAACCGTATTTTCCGGGTCTTGCGCTGAAATAACGACGCTAGTGCTGATTTTTTCACCAACCACTTGACGCGAGTATTTAGCGCTTGGTTTATATCCACAAGAGATAAGTTGCATTGCCATAAATGACAACAACAGAACTTTCACTAATCGCAGACCCAAATTCATTTTTAGCCTTTTATCACAAAATTTACAAGTTTTTTTGGCACGACTATCTCTTTTAGAATGGTCTGTCCATCGAGCCATTTGGCTACGACTTCTTTCGCCGCCGCTAAAATATCGTCGTTTGAAGCGTCAATGGCCACTTCAACTTCACCTCTGCGCTTTCCATTAATGGAAACGCCAAGAGTTACGCTCTCTTGCGCAAACACTTCGTCAAGAACTTTTTGAGCGCTTAAATTATTGAGTGAAAAGTATTCATGACTTATTTCCCAACATGTATGAGGAATGACGGGCTCCATAATGGAACTCAAAATCCAATAACCTTCACTCCAAACTTTAGCGTTTGTTTGCAAATTAAGAGCGTTCATAGCTTCCATGACGCCAGCTATCATAGTGTTAAACGTGTAACGCTCTTGATAAACTTCAGTGGCTCGAACCAACGCTTCGTAAACTTTTTTACGAGCGAATTTCTCTTCTTTGTTTAAAGAGGAGTGCGTTATAGTCGGAATTTTATCGGTTTTTACGACGTTGGAAGAGCGTTCATAAAATCTTTTTACAAACCTATGCGCGCCTTCGACTCCGCTATCGTTCCACTCCAACTCTTGAGTTGGAGGCGCCGCGAAGAGTATGAAAAGTCTCGCCGTGTCCGCGCCGTATTTTTCTATTATCGCGTCTGGGTCGACCGTGTTTCCCTTGCTTTTGGACATTTTAGAGCCGTCTTTAAGCACCATTCCTTGCGTCAAGAGCTTGTCAAAAGGTTCGTCAAAATCGACGTAGCCCAAATCGCGGAAAACTTTGGTAAAGAACCTCGCGTACAAGAGGTGTAAAATGGCGTGTTCGATTCCGCCGATGTACTGGTCGACGCCCATCCAGTACTTTATCTGCTCTTTTGAAAAAGCCTCTTTCTCCCAATTTTGAGGAGAGGCGCAAAATCGTAAAAAATACCAAGAAGATTGCACGAAAGTGTCCATCGTGTCAGTTTCGCGAACCGCGTCTTTGCCACATTGGCTACATTTGCAATGTTTCCAAGTTGGGTGATTTTCTAAAGGGCTTCCTTCTCCGTTAATTTCAACGTCCTCAGGCAAAGCGATGGGAAGATTCTCTTTTTTCTCCATGACCAAGCCGCAATCTGAGCAGTGAATGAAAGGAATCGGGGCGCCCCAATAGCGCTGACGTGAGACTCCCCAATCTTTGAGTTTATAGTTTGTAGTTTTTTTCCCTATATCTTTGTCTTCAAACGTTTTGATGACGTCGTATTGCGCTTTTTTAGAGTTCATCCCATCAAAGTCAGCAGAGTTAAACAACTCTCCAACTTCCGTAAAAGCGGCGTCTAAAGAGAGTTCACCATCAAATGGTCGTATCACCGACGTAATTTCTAAATCATATTTTTTTGCAAAATCCCAATCTCTATCGTCATGAGCGGGAACCGCCATAACGGCGCCGCTTCCATAATCCATCAATACAAAATTCGCAATCCAAACAGGCACTGATTTACCCGTCAATGGATGAACGACGTTTAAACCCAGAGAAAGACCTGACTTCTCTTTTTGTCTATCAATGGACGACGTGTTTTTCATCTTTGTGATTGCCGCAACGATTTCTTCGCTTAAAAGATGGTTCTCTATCATGTAAGCAACGATTTTATGCTCAGGAGCGAGGGCCGTATACGTAACGCCGTAAATGGTGTCGGGGCGAGTCGTAAAAACGTCAAAACCGCCAAACTGAGCGTTTAACTTCTCTTTTGACGCGTCGTCAAATTCTAAATCAAAAGCGAGACCATTTGATTTTCCTATCCAATTCTCTTGCATCGTTAAAACTTGTTTTGGCCAACCACCTTCGAGTTTTTTCAAATCACTTAAAAGTTCGTCGGAATATTGGGTGATTTTAAAGTAGTACTGATTCATCTCTTTTTTGACTATGGGAGTGTCGCAACGCCAGCAACAGCCGTCTACGACCTGCTCATTCGCTAAAACGGTTTGATCATGGGGACACCAGTTGAGCATCCCTTTTTCACGGTATAACAAACCTTTTTCATACATGTCGATTATGAACGATTGTTCAAACTTCGTGTAAAGCTCGTCGCTCGTCGCCATTTCGCGCTTGCGAGAAAATGAGAATCCTAAAGAGTAAAACTCGTTTTTCATATAATCTATGTTGTCGTAAGTCCACCCTTTGGGATGTGAACCGTTTTTAATGGCGGCGTTTTCAGCGGGCATGCCAAAACTGTCAAAGCCGATTGGATGTAAAACGTTTTTACCTTGTTGTCTGTGATAACGAGCGAAAGCGTCGCTTATGGAGTAGTTTCGCACGTGGCCCATGTGAAGTCTTCCGCTTGGAAAAGGGAACATACTCAATATGTACTTTTTTTCTTTGCTAAAATCTTCACTTGGCTCAAAACTGTCGTTTGTTTTCCAATGCTCTTGCCATTTTTTTTCTATGTTTTTAGGGTTGTATTCCAAAAAAAATCCTATTATTAATATTCGTCGTGCGTTTTTGAACTCTCAATATAAACCAATCCCATTGAAAAAACGTTCGCTATCAAGGCGCCTATCGCGAGCGCTATGGCCCAACTATCGTTATGCAGCACAACCAAAAATATAAACGCCGGTATAAGGTGCAAGTCCGCTACCAATGAAGACGCCAAAAGTTCCGCAGACAATAGATTTCTAACGCCAATTTTTAAAATCGTTGAAATCAAGTTTACGCTTGCCGCCACAAAAAGTGAAATAGCGGTATTTTCATAAAGAAACCCCGCTATCGACGTCAAACTCATCAATGAAAAAAATACGTATACTACTTTGCCCCAATCCATATCGCTACACTCCCTTTAGTTTACATAACCCCAGATTCATACTGATCGCGCATTCTCTGCTTATCGGCTTCGCGTTTTGCCTTCTCAGCCAGTTTGTTATGATAGTTCTTAACGTCAAAACCGAACCATAAAAGAATCGGAGAAGCGACGAAAATGGATGAGTAGGTACCAACGACGACTCCAACCAAAAGCGTAAACGCGAAAGAGTGAATGATTTCACCGCCAAACGTAAACAGAGTGAACACAACGAAGAAAGTCGTCAACGACGTTAAAGTGGTTCTTGCCAACGTTCTAGTGACGGACTCGTTGATGGTGTCCGCCAAATTGACGTTTCTTGAATTCGTCACACCCTCTCGTATTCTGTCAAACACAATGATGGTGTCGTTTAGCGAGTACCCTAAAATGGTCAATAACGCGGCTAGAACGTCTAAATTGACGTCGAGTCCTACCAGAGTGATCGCTCCAAGAGCGATTGATATGTCATGAACCAACGCTATGATCGAGGCGACGGCGAAACGCCACTCAAATCTAAACGCGACGTAAATCAAAATGCCCAAGATTGCGAGCAGAAGAGACATAACGCCCTTCTCTTTCAACTCGCTCCCAACTTTTGGTCCAACTATGTCTACCCGTCTTACCTCGAAATTGCCAGTCTCTTTTAAGATGTCGCGCGTCAAATCACCTATGTCGGTCGTAACGCTACCCGTAGTCGTCTTCATACGGATAACAACTTCTTGAGATGAGCCAAACTCAGTAATGGAAGCGCCGTTAAACACTTCATTTTCTTTGAGTTTATCCCTCATCAGGTCAAGCGGAGCGTCTTTGTCATACTTGACTTGCACTATTGTTCCACCAGCGAAATCAACGCCGTAGTTGAGACCTTTTGTCGCTAAAAGCGCAAAAGAGGACAAGACTAGCATAATCGACAAAACCATAGCCAATTTTGACTGACCCATAAAATTAAAGGTTCTTGTATATTTAAAAAATTCCATAATTAACCTTTAATCCCAAACCATAAACGGTTGTTTTTACTTTTCACTATCTTACTCTCAAGCATTTCATAGATTCCATGCGTACCTAAAATAGCGGTAATCATAGAAGCCAATATACCAATGCTCATGGTAATTGCGAAACCTTTAATGGCGCCAGTTCCATAAACGTAAAGCACGATAGAAGCGATGAGCGTCGTAATGTTTGCGTCAATGATTGCGCGCATGGCGTTAGAGTAGCCCTCTTCAATAGCTTTATGCATTGATTTGCCTTCATAAATCAACTCGCGTATTCTCTCTGAAATAATAACGTTCGCGTCAACCGCCATACCTACGGTCAAAACGATGCCAGCCATGCCAGGTAGGGTTAAAGTGGCGCCAAAAAGGCTCATAACGGCTAGTAAAATAAATAGATTCGCTATCAGCGCGACGTTCGCTATGACTCCCGCGAGTCGATAGTAAAACAACATAAACAAAATAACCAAAATAAAGCCGCCAACGAGAGCCACTAAACTAGCCTTAATGCTGTCCGCGCCAAGACTTGGTCCAACGGAACGTTTTTCCATGAGGTATATCGGCGCTAAAAGCGCGCCAGAACGAAGCGCTATGGCTAAATCTTTCGCTTCCATGACTGTATAATTACCAGATATTTGTCCACTTCCTCCGCCTATGCGTTCATTGATGTTTGGAGCGGAGTAAACTTTTCCATCAAGAACGACCGCCAAACGTTTGCCTACGTTTTTACCTGTAAAATCGCCAAATATGTCCGCGCCTTCAGCGTTTAAAGTAAAATTAATTAAAGGGCGATTATTTTCGTCAAAACCAACCGACGCGTTGGTAAGCATGCCGCCTTCAAGAATTGGTATCTCATGAATAAGATATTTATGGCGAGGATCTTTAACGTCTTCTAAAATGACGTCCGCGTACTCCGCGGCGTCTGAATCGCTCATGACGCTAACTCTAGCGTTTCTATCTTCATCAACGGCCATAAGCTCCAACTTGGCGGCGCGAGAAATTAATTTACGGGCTCGTTGTTCTTCTTCTTGCGTTTTGATTCCGGCTAATTCTACAAGAATTTTTTCTTCACCTTGTCGAGCTACGACGGGCTCGCTTAAACCAAATTGATCAAGTCTGTTTCTAATGGTTTCTATCGCTTGGTCAACCGCTTGTTTTTTAGTCTTTACAATCTCTTCTTCGCTAAGGTTTAAGGAGATTACAAGATTGTTTGTAAGGATTTTTACGCCATCGATTTCAGACAAAAAGCCTTGAATTTCTTTTAAATCGTCGCTGTCTAAAATCTCAAACTTAACGCTTGATTCGTCAAAAGTGAGATTATCAATCAATATGTCTTTTCTATCCGTAAAATGCTTGACGCTTGCCGCGATTGATTTAATGCGCGACTTAGTCGCTTCTTGGGTTTTTACGCCAAGGAGCATGTGAAGACCGCCTTGAAGATCAAGTCCAAGCGTTATTTTCTTGCCGTTTTCCATTTGTAAAATAGAAGGAGCGGAAAAAAATACCCCAAAAACAATCGCTAACGCGAATATGACTATGCGGTAATTAAGCTTCATCCTCATACTTCTTTGCAATGGAATCTCTTGTAATTTTCACTATCGTATCGTCATTCATTTTTACGCTTAAAAAATGTTCCTCAACCTTATATATGACTACGATAAAGCCACCATTGGTGATGACTTTATCACCTTTTTTAAGAGCTTCCAACATCTCTTTTTTAGCCTTAGCCTCTTTTTGTTGTGGGCGAATGATTACAAAATACATAATTGCAATTAAAAATACGAATGGCAATAACTGAGAGATAATTTCCATGAGCTTGACTTCCTTTGTTTTATAAAATTGTCGCGATTATACAAAAACTATACTAATAATCTACTAAGATAGGTATAATTTCATCATGAATAATCAAATGCAAAACATTTTGCTTGGAATTTTAACTGCGCTTTTATTTAGCGCTTTTATTTATTTTGAGTCGTACGAGTTAACAAATAAAGCCGTAAACACTATTTTTGGATTGGCCGCAATCGGACTATTTTTATACATTCCAAAAAAAAGCGTATTGGTTGCGGGATTTTTAATTGGTCTTTTTTGGTTTTACTGGATTGGATATAGTTTTAAGTATCAAGGCGTTGGATACATGACGCCCATAATTACTTTTAGTTTCGCTTTAATTTATCTGATGTTTTTTTCCCCTCTCTATTTCACAAACAAAGCCCTTATAAGAGCTATTCTTCTTTTCATCCTAAGTTTTATAGAACCTTTTGATTGGAATTGGATGCAGATTGAGCTCATCTTCATAGATAGTTACATAGGCGCGTTTAAATATCAGCTTGCATCGGTTCTGCTGGCGCTCTCTTTGCCATCGCTTATCAAGAACAAATACAAATACGCTCCTTTGTTGATTCTCCTCCTTGCGTTTAATTATGGTTATGAGGAGCAAAAAGACGCGCCGTTGAGAATCAAACTCGTTCAAACGGATATAAAGCAAGAAGAAAAATGGAAGAGAGAGAACCTTCGCTCAACTGTCGAGATGGTCTTTCATGAGATTGAAATCGCGGTGGATGAAAAATACGACGTGGTCGTTCTTCCCGAGTCGGTTTTCCCCATTTTTATGAACCGTCATCCCAAACTTATACAACAACTTTTAGAGTACTCGAGTAAAATATCGATTGTCGCAGGTTCGCTGCTCATAGAGGACGACAAAGATTACAACGTGACGTACGTGTTTGAAAATGGGAGCTACAAGGTGGCGAAAAAACTTGTTCTTGTTCCTTTTGGAGAGTACGTACCTCTTCCAAAATTCGCTCAAAAATTTATCAACGATACCTTTTTTAGTGGCGCTAGCGATTTTCTAACGGCGGATAAACCAACCGATTTTATCATTAAAGGCGTTACGTTTAGAAACGCGATATGTTACGAAGCGACTTGTTCGGAGATATATGAGGGGAACGTCTCTTTTGTAATCGCCACGAGCAATAACGCATGGTTTGCGCCATCTATAGAGCCAACGTTGCAAAAATTGCTTATGAGATATTATGGACGAAAAAACGGCGCCACCATTTATCACTCCGCCAACTATAAAGGGAGCGGAGTGATAAAATAGCTAGCAAGACAATAAATCTATTTTTCTTCTTTTCGAATAAACTCTAAAAAGAAGACTAAGAATATTCCTAAGATGATACTTGTCACAAATGAAACAACTAAAATTAATCCACGCTTTGGTTTTGTTTTGTCTTTTACGTAGGACTCCGCTGGTCCAGTCAATACGTCGCACTGGTAATAGACTTTTGACTGCATCATCACTTTTTCTTGCAATATGCCAGATATCATGGCGGACAAACTTTGGCGTAGTTCAAATCCATCGGATTTTTGCATCTCTTTTTCAAAATATCCTAGTTTCACGTCCATGATTCTAAGATTGTTCGTCACGAGATACGCGCTGGCGTCTTTTAAAAACGCGTTGATTATGGTTGGTGGATACGTTCTATCGCTATCGCTGTACGCGACTGTAATCAGACCCGTTTTTTTATCGCTTGAGATGGAGAAGCTTGCTTTTAAACTTTTGATTATATTGTAAGTTTCCAAATCATAATCTTTTTCTTTTTCTTCATCCGGTTGAGACTTAAAAAGGTCGTACAAGCCTCTAAAACCCAGAGCGAAGACGTAATTTTTGTCCGCGTCCGCGCTTGAGTAACGCTCAACTATTTTATTGTTTTTTACAAACGTTTTCATAAACTCGTAATTGTTAAGTAGAGAGTCAAAAGCCACATCGGGAGTCATGGTTCCTCCACCAACGCTCACGCCAGCCATGGCGGCAAGGCCTCCCAGTCCGGCAAATGACGAACCCGAGGATTCGGCGGTCGGAATTAAAATGGACGTCGACGTATAGACGTTTGGAAGTTTTAGGGCGTATATCAAAGTTAAAGTCACTATTGTCATCGTTACGCCCGCGATGATTTTTTTGCCCTTTAGAATCGTTTGCCACAACTCTCTTAAATCTATTTCGTCTTCTTCAACGTAACTGTTTTCATTAACCTGACTCATTAGATGACGCCTAAAGTATGAATTGCCGCGGCTGTAAGAGCGAAACTAGAAAGAATCTTCGCCACGCTATCCCATATGTCAAGAGTATTGTTCTCTCTAATGTATATGGGAACAACGATTGTGTCCCCTTTTTGTATCTCTACGCTCGCGCTAAACCAACCGCCACCAATAGGTTCACTCGTTCCATTTGCATGAATCACGTACACGCTGTCCTCATCCGCGGCTCTTGAAAAGCCGCTAGCCATGTTTATGTAGTCCTCAACGTTTTTATCTAAGTTATAAACAAATGAAGTTGGGTTGAACACTTCGCCAAATACCGTTACAGTGTCTATCTTGCTAGGAACCGTTATGCTGTCTTTATCTTTTAACACTAAATCAAATTCGCTGTTTTGAAATTTACTTATATTGCCATCAAGCATTAGACTCACTCTTCCTATTGGTTGATATTTTTGCGCTTCTAAAACGACTTCGTTTAAAGTGGCGCTCTCGCTACCTGAAGAAGAAACTTTTTTCGCGTTTGCCGGCATCGCGTTGTAGAGAGCGAGTTCTCTTTTGATTTTAGCTAAGGATTGATTGTATTGTTCCACTTGATTTTTTCTTATGCTCTCTCTAGTGAAAACAGAACCTTCAATAAAAGCGTCTTCCGTATATCCGCCTGCCCGTCTGAGAACGTTGCTTAGAGTTTCACCGTTATCTATGGCGTAAGTTCCAGGGAACTTGACTTCGCCGGCGACTACAACCGTTCGATGTTCGCTCCATTGCGGTATTTTAAAAATTCTAACTTCATCATACGCTTCTAAGTTAATCTCGCTTAAAGCTTTATCTTCCGTATCTATTTTTAAAATAGTTCTTTGACGCGTTTGATTCTCGTCTAAATGGTATCTCACAATTTCTATATTGCGTTTATACGCACGCTTATTGAAACCGCCCGCCATGATGCTTAAATCTTCTAAAGTCATGCCTTTTCCATACTTTGTCGTAATGGGAGTATGCACTTCGCCCACTATGGAAACAGTCTCAAAATCTTGAGAATCCCATCCTAGTATCTTTGAAATTTTAACCTCGTCGTAAGGCTCTAGCTTTATCTCGTCAAAAGTCATTTTTTCCAAATCAAAACTGAGTGATTTTTGTTGTCGAGTTTGAGTCTCGTCTATAAAATATCTCGTAATACTGATAGATTTGGTGTAAGCCATTTTGTTTAATCCGCCCGCCATAACGAGCAAATCGGACAACGTCATGCCTTTTCCATATTTGACTTTTATAGGATTGTTCACTTCTCCCGATATTGACACCACGTCAAAATCTTGAGTTCCCCATCCAAGTATCTTTGAAATTTTAACCTCGTCGTAAGGCTCTAGCTTTATCTCGTTGAGTTTTACTTTATCCAAGTCGTATTTTATAACTTTTTGTTGTCTCGTTTGCGTTTCATCTACGTAATAACGCAATACGCTAATAGATTTTGTATATGCCGTTTTATTAAACCCACCGGCGATATGAATTAAGTCTGACATAGTCATGCCTTTTTCATAAAAAACCGTAGTCGGTTTAACGACTTCGCCTTTAATGATAATCGGCTCTAAGATATGAGTGGAGTAATAATCATAGACTTCCAACTCGTCGTAAGGATTTAAAACGGTGTCGCCCTGCTCTTTTAAAGAGTAAAAAGACGTCTCTGGCATAAAATCATCAGTCGCAAAAGTAGTCAGACGAATTCTATCATCTAAAACACCTTCGATCCCTGAAGCGTTAATGGCGTCTTTAATCGTAATTCCTGCAATATATTGAAGTTTTCCAGGCTTAATAAGCGTTGAGCCCTTTGTCGTAACGTACGAGCTTGAGTAAATGTCGTTCAAGCTAAATATGTAAATTTTGTCATTTGGAGAAAGAGCGACTGTCTCTTGATTGCTTATGACTTTTGAAAGATTAAAAGATTTACTAACGTACTGTAAGTCCTCGCCATATCTATTGATAACTCCGTAATCAAAATACGTGTTTGGCAAAAAGAATTTTTTAACTCCGTCTTTAAGTGAAACTTTTAAAAGTTCGTTTAACGTTTTTTCCTTATTGAGCGCGTACGTTCCAGGTCTAATCACGTTACCGTAAATATTGACGCTGTTTTGGGCGGTAAAATCCAATGGATAGATATAAACTTTATCACCATTTTTCATAGCGAACTTTTTACTATCTTTGTAACTTACTTTAAAAGTTTCAAGCTTGGCATTATCGTCATATCTGTCGATCTTAATCTCCGCTTTAGACGCGTCGGGTTTCATGCCCCCGGCGTAATCAATGAGAGTGCGTAAAGTTTCATCCTCTTTGAGTTCAAATCTGGCGGTATGATTAACGTATCCATCAATGCTAACTAATTTTTCAGCCTTATTTATAATAACGACGTCGCCATGTTTTAATAGAAACGTGTCAAAAGAATCACCTTTAAAAAGTAAATCGTAAAAATCTAGTTTTGCAACTATTTTCGACTCGCGTTTCACCACAATATTTCTCACGGAAGCGCTATCTCTAACGCCCTTTGAGACAATGAGTAAATCTTTTACGCTGGAAAAAGATGATAAATTATAAAGTCCTGGAAATTTAACGTCCCCGATTAAAGTCGCTTGTATCGTGCTATATTTTTCAATGTTAATATGAAAATCACTTATTTTAAAATGGACTTTCAACTGATTCATCAAATATTTTTTAGCGTCTATAAATTTCATCCCGCCTATTTGGAGTGGTCCGATAAAGTCTAGGTCTATCGTTCCATCGCTTTTAACGCTGATGCTATAGTTCTTATTTCTATCTCCATAAACATGTATGCCAATTTTATCATCCGTTGAGATTATGTAATCATCGGGAGTTGGCAGGGAAGACGAATCTAGCGTATTTTTATTTGCGTAAAAAACCATAGAGTATCTCGCGAGTAAAGAAGAGCTTGCAGACTGCTGTTTTGCGTTCATCTCGGCTCTTATCGCTCCACTTGATTTGTAAAAAAATGGATTGACTCTTTTTGCCACGGCTGTTACTTTATGCAAGTCAGAGTCTGAGTTGGTGACGTCCTCAACCGTGGTGTCTATGTCATTCTCCGCGATTTCACTTGTAGTCTCCTCAACCTTAGTCTCGTTCTGAGAAGATACTTTTTCTTTAACTTCGCTTGAAGAAACGCCTTTTTCTTGCATAAGAGCTTTTGCTTGTGGCGTTTCGAGTATTGCTGGATTTTGAGAAATAGCTTGCTGCACTTGAACCATAGTTGGTTCGGCTTCAAGAGTGGAGAATAGAAGGAATAAGATTATAAGTAAACGATGGCGCATAGAAATCCTTAAAAAAATTTTTGTATTATAATCTAATCCTAGTTACATCCATATTAAAATTAGGTACAATAAGAAAAAATATTACTAGGTTACATAAATGCTCAATCTAAAAAATCCAATTTTATACAACAATCGCGAGCTTTCTTGGCTTCAATTTAATACAAGAGTTCTCAATCAAGCTCAAGACGAATCGTTGCCGTTACTTGAACGTCTAAAATTTTTAGCAATTTATGGAACAAACTTGGATGAATTTTATATGATACGAGTCGCTGGACTTAAAAAGCTTTTTGCGGCTGGCATAATCGTCTCGGGAGCGGATAGGCTCACTCCATTGCAACAGCTAAAAGAGATTAGAACTTACCTGCATCAAGAACAAGAAGTGGTCGAACGCGTGAGAAGCGGCATTTTTCAAAAATTAACCATCGAGGGTTTGTGCGTAAAAACGTACGACGAAGTGACGCAAAACGAAAAATTTTATCTAAACAGATTTTTTAAAGAAAACATTTACCCCGTAATCATTCCAATCGCGATCGACGCGACACACCCTTTTCCACATTTAAACAATTTAAGTTTTGGTCTCATTGTCAAACTAAGAGATTCCGATGATGAAAACATTGAAAGATTTGGACTTATTAGAGTGCCTCGAGTCATAGACAGATTTATAGAGTTAAACAGTAGCACGTACATTCCCATAGAAAGCCTAGTCGCCAAACACGTAGAGGAGCTGTTTCCAGGGTATAGCTTAATCAAATACGCGGTATTTAGAGTGACGAGAAACGCCGACATCGCCATCCAAGAAGAAGAAGCCGACGACTTTATGGAAATCCTAGAACAAGGATTAAAACTCCGCCGCAAAGGTGAAATAGTGAGGCTTGAAGTTGGCTCAAACGCGGATGACGAAATCATCAATTTTTTTAACCATCATACAAACGTTTACAAAAACGACATTTATAAATTTCATACGTCTTTAAACCTTTCAAGTCTATGGCAAATCGTAGGCAACAAAAATTTTGCGCATCTTTTGTCCCCAACTTTTCAACCAAAAATTTTACCACCGTTTGACAGCGCTGAAAACATGTTTACCATCCTTGACTCACAAGACGTTCTTTTGTATCATCCTTATGAAAGTTTTGACCCCGTCGTGCAACTTATACTAAACGCGGCAAAAGATCCAGACGTCGTGTCCATTAAAATGACTCTTTACCGAGCTGGAACCAATTCACCGATTGTAAAAGCGCTCATGGACGCGAGTGAATCGGGAAAACAGGTAACGGTCATGGTTGAGCTTAAAGCAAGATTTGACGAAGAGAACAATCTTATCTGGGCAAAAGCGCTTGAAAAATCGGGAACCCATGTTATTTATGGAATTAAGGGGTTTAAGGTTCATGCAAAAGCTACGCTCATTACAAGAAGGACCAATGGAAAACTAAAACAATACGCGCATCTAGGGACGGGAAACTATAACCCGGCAACGGCTAAAATCTACACCGACGTAAGCTATATGACAAGCAAAGTTGAAATAACCAACGACCTGACTAGATTTTTTCACTTCCTTACGGGATTTAGCAACAAAGGGAGTCTAAACGAGCTTTACATGTCTCCATCGCAAATAAAACCCAAATTAATCTCTCTTATACAAAATGAAATACGCCAAGGGGAAAATGGACAAATTATAGCAAAAGTCAATTCACTTGTTGATGACGACCTTATCAGAACGCTCTACAAAGCGAGTCAAGCCGGCGTCAAGATAGAACTTATCATACGCGGGATTTGTTGCTTGCGTCCAGGCATAAAAGGCGTAAGCGAAAACATCAAGGTCACCTCCATCATAGGAAAATATTTAGAACATCCGCGTACGTTTTATTTTAAAAACGATGAAACGCAAGTGTATATCTCCAGCGCCGATTGGATGCCTAGAAATTTAGTGCGAAGAATAGAACTTTTAACCGCCATAAAAGATGACGCGTCTAAAGACAAAATTATACAAATTTTAAAACTTCAATGTTCAGACAATACGCTATCTCATGAGCTTCAAAGCGATGGTTCCTATAAAAAAATAAATAGCGAGTTGCAAAAAAGCGTCAATAATCATAAGCTTTTGGAAGATTACGTAAATAGAATCTCAAAAGCGTCAAAAAAAGAGATGGCGAGCAGCGTCGCTCAACTTGCCACTCGTTTATATACGGAGAGTTAACATGATACATAAATTTAAAAACTACGCTCCAAAAATTGGAGCGGGAACTTGGATTGCGCCGTCTGCCGACGTTATTGGAGACGTTGAGATTGGAGAAGATTCTTCAATTTGGTTTGGAACGGTCATACGAGGCGACGTGCACTCCATTAGAATAGGTTCGCGAACAAGCGTTCAAGATTTGAGCATGGTTCATGTGACTCATCACAAAAAAGCTGATAAAAGCGATGGGCACCCAACCATAATTGGCGACGACGTTACAATAGGACATAGAGTTATGCTTCATGGTTGCACAATAGAAGACGCTTGTCTCATTGGGATGAGCGCGACTATCCTTGATGGCGTCGTTATTGGAAAAGAGAGCATCGTCGGAGCGGGGTCGCTTGTGACAAAAAACAAAATTTTTCCACCGCGTTCGCTTATTATGGGAAGTCCCGCCAAACTTGTAAGAGAGTTAGACGAGATGGAAATTAAAGAGCTATACGCTTCGGCTTCAAGATACGTCGCTTTTAAAAACGACTATACGGACTAAGGATTTAAGTCCTATAGTCCGCGTTAATTTTAACGTACTCATATCCCAAGTCACAGCCGTAAGCGGTAAATTTACCATCCGCCACGCCCAAATCGCAAGAGATGTCAAATCTATCCAACTTCATCACTTTAGCGGTTTTTTCTTCCATCTCGGCGTCAAAAAGAAGTTGACCTTTGTCGTAAACGCAGTGTTCGTTAAAAGATATGCTTAAAGTTTCTTCGTTACACTCCGCTCCGCTAGCGCCTACGGTTGAAGCGATTCTTCCCCAGTTTGGGTCTTCTCCAAAAAGAGCCGTTTTCACAAGTAGCGAATCTGAAAGCGCTTTTGCGACTTTTTGGGCTTCTTTATCGTCTTTTGCCCCGCTAACGCGGTAAGTCACAAGTTTTGTGGCGCCTTCCCCGTCTCGAACCATTTCAAGAGCTAAAAAATGCATAATGGTATACAAAGCCTCTTTAAACGCAATCTCGTCGTAAGCTCCGCTTGTGGAGTTTGACAACAGCAAAACGGTGTCGTTTGTGGACGTGTCTCCATCAACGCTTACGGAATTAAACGTCGTGACAATCACTTCATCCAAAATTTCTTGCATTTGCGCTCTATCGACATTCGCGTCAGTGGTGATAAAACAGAGCATCGTGGCCATGGCGGGGTTTATCATGCCAGCGCCTTTGGCCATGGCTCCCATGTTAAAAACGCTTCCATCCTCCAACTCGACTCGCACGGAAATCTCTTTGGAAAACGTATCTGTCGTCATAATCGCTTTTGCGGCGTTATGCGGCTCTTTTTTACTTAAATCAAAAAGCTTCGCGCCTTGAATAATCTTTTGTTTTGGGATTCTAACTCCAATCACTCCCGTGGAACTCATGATGGGATTAATCACATTTTGAGGAAGCGTCGCCAAAATTTCATCTATGTCCTCCACTCCAGCGGCTCCCGTCATCGCGTTCGCGTTTTTAGAGTTTATTAAAATAAAGTTGCTTTTAAACATTCCCTTCGCTTTGAAGTGTTTGATTGGAGCCGCCGCCATTTTATTCGTGGTAAACGCCGAAGCGATTTCACACTCTGCCTCACTAAATATAAACGCCATGTCTTTAGCGTTTTCTTTTTTTAATCCCGCGCTTACGCCATCGGCAAAAAAACCGTTAGCGGCAACTACGCCTTCATCTGTTTGAATTATCTTATACAAATTTCAACTCCTTTGGTTTTAGCCTTTTTCTTATTATGTCTTTAGTCAAAGCGAGCCCACTCTGCGTGCCTATCACTAAAAGTTTACACTCGCTTGTTACTAAAACGTCGCCTTTTGGCATGCTAGCGAATTTACCGTCTTTTTTAGTTATTCCAACTACGGAACAATTTGAAATTTCACGAATATGAGTCTCTTTGAGTTTTTTTAGCACCGCCCAACTATATTTTGGGACAAGAATCTCTTGCATGTCCAAAGGATTGTCACTCTTATATAAAAATTCTTCAAGAAGATTTTCCATGTCGGGACGAGCCGCCATGGCGCTCACTCTCTGAGCGGTTAATTTTGTTGGAGAGACAACCGTGTCGGCTCCTAGTTTTTTAAGTTTTTCAACGTTGCTCATCGTTTCAGCGGATGAAATCACGTAATAGGGACGAGGAAGTGAATGCTCTTTTTCAAATAGCCGCACCGAAGCTATAAGAGCGATGTTGTCCGCAATGGAATCTGAAAGGGTTATAAGACCCTTCGCTGATGAAAGATGAGCCTTTAACATGGCAACTTCCGCATGAGGTTCGGCTTGTAGATAGTAAGGGTACTTATGCTCTTTAGCCCATGCATGGATTTCTTCTCTTGGATCTATCACTACAAATGGAATATGATTTTTACGAAGTTGTTTTGTCACTTCAACGGTATAATCATTGTGATAGCATACAACGTAATGTTTCTTAAGTCGCACAATTTTATACAACATGCTTCGTTCCTTTAAAATGGCGGTTATGTTACCTCTATTTAATTCTGTGACTAAAATACCGACAGCGCTAGAAAAAACCGCAAATCCAGCTATGATGAGAGTAATTGTAAAAATTCTACCGGCGTCTGAAATTGGCGCAATTTCTCCAAAACCAACAGTGGTAAAAGTTACTCCTGTTTGATAAATTGCGTCCATTAGCGTAAAATCGTCTATAAGCACGTATCCTAAGGTACCGACTAGCATAGTAAGAACGGTTAAAATTAAAGGTAAACGAAAAGCTTTTAGATGTGGGTAAATTTCTGGGAGAAGTTTAGTGTCGGGTTTGGGAGAAATCTCCCAATTTAAGAATCTACGAATCCTTTCTAAAAGATTCAATATTTTTGCCTATTCTTTACGAATTTTTCTTAAGCGTGCGTAATTCTCTTGCGGAAATTTTCATTTTTTGCGTTGTACCATCTTCTAAAGTGATACGTACAATTCTTAAGTTTAATAAAAAACGACGTTTTGTTCTGTTTTTTGCATGAGAAACATTGTTCCCACTCATAGGGCCTTTGCCACTAATAGCACATTTTCTTGCCATTTGAGTATCCTTGAATGATATTTTTAAAGTTGCGAATTATACTTAACAAAAGCAAAACTACAACTTAAGCCAATTATATTTTTCAACTATTTGCATATTTTATATTTCTTTTATATATATCAAGCTAAAATATACTATACTTAATATTACATAATCATAGAGAATATAATTTGATAACACAAGATAAGATAGATGGCTTTATACGAAAAATACCACCCTCCCCTAAAATATTGAAAGTTACGTTGATGTTTTTAGAAAAAGGTGAGCTTGTAAAAGCCGCGCAAATTGCAAAAGAAGATTTAGCTCTTAGCGCTTATCTTAGGGTATTGGTCAATAAACCGATTTATGGCTTTAAGAACCAAGTAAATGATATTTCGCAGATATTTGGAATACTTGGAGTGGCGAGATCTCAGCAAGCCGTTTACAACTATATGATAACTCTTTTATCTCCAGATAAATGGAAACTTTTTAAACTTAACAAAACTTCTTTTGAGAACTTACAAGCGGATTTATCCGCAAACTGGCATAAGATATTAGTATACTTAAATATAAATGACAAAGACATAGGTAGTTCCATTACCCTTCTCCCCGCTAGCGTCATTGTTTCAGAAGCTCTCTTTCGCGAGCATATGGATGAAGTGAGTCTTCTCAGGAGCGTTCACGCCATTGATTTAAACACTATATTAGTCAGATTGTGCTCTATTGATTTATTTGACATTTGTGAGCAAATATCAATCAAATGGGAGATGAGTGATAACGTCGCTCTCATAATTCAAGCGTCTTCGGGCATAAAACCAACAAATGACGTTACGCTAAATAATCTTGGAAAATGGATGCATCTTTTACTCTTCTATACGCTTTCTAAACCAAACTTTATAGAAGCTGGGCTGAATGACTTTATAGATTTTCAAATTGATTACGCGCAAGACGTCTATGATGATTTTTCTAAAGTAATGGATTTATAACATGAGGGCTGTTGTAAAAAGTGGCGTTGGAGTATTTACGCCTCAAGGTTTTTTAGATGGAAATAGTAGCTCTGCTTTTATAAGCATGGAAGATATTGAAGCTACAATAAAATTAAACGCCGACATGATTTTAGTCTCATTAAAAAAAGTTATTTTTTTTAATCGTAATGGATTGGACGCTTTTGTAAAGATGTTTGCAAAAATCAGAACGGCTCATCACACTACGGTTGGTTTTTGTGATTATGATTATAAAAAATTTCAAGCCATTAATAAATTTTATAAAAATGAATTAAACTTTTGTCTCTTTCAATCACAAGAAATAGCGTCGCTTTTTGCGTCAAGTTTTAAAAACCAAAATAAAAACATTCTCTTATTTAGCCCAGACAAATCACAATCCGCCGCGATGGCGATTGAACTTCATGACAATGGGCACAATCCAATAATCGCTCAGACGCAAGAGGAATTTAACATAAAAATCAAAGCGCAAAACGCTTATGACATTATTATAAAAGATACCTATTTAGGACAAATGGGGCAAAAAGTTGCAACAAGAGTAACTGGAAACGCAATCATATATTCAGTATCCTCATTTTTAGACGCAGAAATTGGCAATACTTTTAATATATCTTATCACAACAATTCTCTTAACGTAGGTTTTAGACTCTTTATATTTGAGGCCTATAAAGTTGTAAGCATGAACGTGCACGCTTTAAATTTTTTCTCAAAACTAGCCTCGTCGGGCGCCGAATACAACGCCACTATCTGCTTTGTTGGTCTAACGTTTGAAAAAACGCCTCTTTCTTTCAAAGAAACGTTAGAAGACTCGGGAATAATGTTTTTTAATCAAATGGATGATATATTGAAAAACAAAGAACTACTTGAAGATCTTGGAGCGAGTAGCGCCGCAAACGTAAAAACAAAAAGAGTTTTAAATAAAGTGTTAGTAACCGAACTACCTAACTTTATAAACGCTACGGTTCGAACAATTGAAATGATGACAAACGCGAAAGCGGTAAAACAATCGGTAAATATAAATAAAATTGAAATATTGGAAAAAGAAAATAAAATCGCGAGTTCTATAGGTTTTTATGGGGATATTGACGGCATGATAATATTAATTTTTCCAACTGGCATAGCTAAAAAAGCATGTGAACTTCTTATTGGTGAGCAGACGGACGATGAAGAAATGATACTTGACACTCTTGCCGAACTTGTAAACATCGTTGGGGGAAAGGTTAAAACGCTACTTTACGATGAGGGCGTTAGCGTAGATATAACGCTCCCAAGAACATACCAAAGCATTGACGCTTTACTTGAAGTTGCGCAAGAGAAAAAAGGCGTGCAAGTTGAGTTATCTTTTAATAATGATAAATTTCTATTTTTCTTAACAAGATAAAAGCCTCTAGGGTATATAATTTCAAACTTAAAAAAAAAGGTCTTTTATGCTTGTAGCTCCTAGTGTACTTTCTGCTGATTTCGGTAATCTTCAAAAAGATGTCGAAGAAATATGTAACGCTGGATGTGATTTAGTTCATGTTGACGTAATGGATGGTCACTTTGTGCCTAATTTAACAATTGGTCCGGTTGTGGTTTCCGCAATTGCGAAACATGCGACAAAACCGCTTGACATTCACCTAATGGTTGAAAACAACGCTTTTTTTGTTGAACTTTTCGCTCCGCTTAAACCTGGATATATCTCTTTTCACATTGAAGAGGAGAAACATCCTCATCGTCTTATACAAAAAATTCGCTCTCTTGGCATCAAACCAGCCATAGTCTTAAATCCGCACACCCCTCCGGAAACTGTAGAGTTTTTGCTTAAAGATCTTGACATGGTTTTACTTATGAGCGTCAATCCTGGTTTTGGCGGACAAAGTTTTATAGACTCCGTTATACCCAAAGCCGCGAGATTGAATGAAATGAGAAACAGAATTAATCCTAATTGCCTTATAGAAGTAGATGGCGGAGTTAGTGATAAAAACATTCAAGCCTTAAAAGACGTAGGCGTCGACGTGGTCGTCGCTGGAAATTACGTATTTAACCATCAAGATAGAAAAGCCGCTATCAAGAGTTTACAGATTTAATGCGAACAAAAATTTGTGGAATAACTTCATATAAAGACGCCATGATTGCCATAGAAGCTGGAGCGGACGCATTGGGTTTTGTTTTTTATGAAAAATCTCCGCGATACGTCACTCCACTTCAAGCCAAGAACATCATACAACAATTGCCTCCTTTTGTTGAAAAAGTGGCCTTATTCGTAAACGTAGGCGCAGAGACGATAAATGAAACATGCCAAGAAGTTGGAGCGACCCTCGCGCAACTTCATTTTGAGGTATCACAAGAACTATGCAATTCTCTTAGAGTTCCTCATATCAAAGTTATTCGAGCTAAAAACAAGCGCGATATTTCAACGCACTCTCATGAGTACAGACTTGTGGACGCATACTGTGAAACTTTTGGAGGAGCCGGCAAACGCATTAACGTTGAATGGTTTAAAGACGTAGATTGCTCAAAAATTATACTCGCCGGTGGGCTAAATGAAAAAAACGTAGGTTCATTAAAAGAGTACGATTTTTTTGGCGTTGACGTTAGTAGCGGCGTTGAGCTTAGTCATGGAGTCAAAGATGAGACAAAAGTAAAAGAGTTTATACTAAATGCTAAATAAGGATTTTGCTCTCGACGCAAAAAGCATATCTAAACTTGCTAGTCGTGGGCTTCCTCTTGAAGCGCTGAAATCGCAAATAACGGAAAGTATAGATCTATTTATAGAACTCGCGCGCGCTCAAGGCGTAAATATCATAAAAAATCAAGGTAACTTTTTTTTTGACACAAAATACATTGAGATTAAAAACGCTGTATTTTGCATTGTTGACATCGAGACTAATGGTTCTAAAATAGAGAAACACCAGATCATAGAGATTGCGGCCGTAAAAGTAAAAAATGGCATCATTATAGACTCGTTTGAGTCTTTGGTATACGCGAAAGAGATCAATCCACACATTTCAGCCATAACTGGCATTTTTGCGCAAGACACAAAAGACGCGCCAGAGCTCAAAACAGTAATGATGGAATTTAAACTGTTTTTAGACGACGCTATTTTTATAGCTCATGACGTAAAATTTGACTATAACTTCATATCTTTAAGTATGCAAAAAATCGGTTTAGAGCCAATTCTCAATAGAGCTTTATGCTCATTAGCCTTAGCTGAGAGGACGATTGTATCTTATAGATACGCTCTATCATATCTAAATGACACATTAACGCTTAATCCAAACGCAACGCACCATAGAGCCATGAGTGACGTTATGACGACCTATGGACTTTTTTTATTATCGATGAAAAGTTGTGAGGAAAATTTAAATAACGTAGAAGATTTAATAAAGTTTTCAAAGACTGCATCCAGATTAAAACGTCCTAAGTTTGATCCATTTCTTAAAGAAGAAACGGAAAAACAATAGTTACATTATTCTGAAAAAGCGCCTGGTTTAGTAAGTTTTGCGTATCTAGCGTCCATTCTTTCATCTTCACTCATTTCATTAAGTTTCGACAAGCTTTCTAAAAAGTATTCTTTGATAGCCTGAGCCGCGCCTTCTTGATCTCTATGCGCGCCAATTAATGGCTCATTGATGATGTCGTCAATTAACTCTAGATCCAGTAGATCGCCACTTGTAATTTTCATAGCGTTTGTCGCAACTTCCACTTTTTTAGGGTCGTTCCATAAAATTGCGGAACAACCCTCGGGAGAGATTACGCTAAATACAGAGTATCGCATCATTGCAAATTTATCAGCAACGCCAATCGCTAAAGCGCCACCAGAGCCACCCTCTCCTATCACAATAGAAATTGTAGGAGTTTTAAGTTCCGCTAATTCTAAAAGATTTCTTGAAATTGCTTCACTCTGATTGCGCTCTTCCGCTCCAATACCTGGATATGCACCCGGAGTGTCAACTAACATCAGAACCGGTATTGAAAATTTTTCCGCCATTTTAGCGGCGCGAAGCGCTTTTCTATAACCTTCAGGATGTGGCATTCCAAAATTACGCTTTAATTTATTTTTAGTTCCTCGACCTTTTTGCTCACCAATAACCATCACTTTTTCATCACCAATATAACCCATATAGCAAAGAATGGCGGCATCGTCACGAAAATGCCTATCTCCATGAATTTCATATTTGTCATGCATAATCAAATCAATATAATCTAATGCGTATGGACGGTCTAAATGACGAGCTAATTGCAACTTTTGGAAATCTGATAAATTTTTATAAACTTTAGAAACCGCTTTATCGAGATTAGCATTCAACTCTTCTAGCGCGCCTTCATCGTGACGAACTTGCGCAGATATAATATCTTCTTGAATAAATTTAATCTTATATTCAAAGTCTAAATATGTAGCCAATGTAAATCCCTTAAGTTAAATTTTTTTGAAAATTAAAACACCGTTAGTTCCGCCAAAGCCGAACGAGTTGCTCATAACAACATTTAGCTCAGCTTTTCTTGCGCCTTCCGTTACGTAATCTAAATCACAATTTTCATCAGGTGTGACGTAGTTTATTGTAGGAGGAATTATTCCATCTCTCATAGCCATTAAACATGTGACGGCTTCTATTCCACCAGCAGCGCCAAGACAGTGACCTATTTGTCCCTTAATGGAACTCATAGGAGGACACTTGTCTTTTCCTCCAAGTAACTCTTTTACTGCAAGGGTTTCATTTTTATCATTGATTGCAGTACTTGTGCCATGCGCGTTTACATAATCAATAGTAGGCTCACCTGCCATTTTATACGCGGCTCTCATGGCGCGAGCTGGCCCATCAAGAGAGGGAGTTGTTATATGATTTGCGTCGCCGCTCTCTCCAAAACCTATGATTTCTCCATAAATTCTTGCGCCGCGAGCAACTGCGCTCTCATACTCTTCCAAAACTAACGCGGCCGCGCCCTCACCCATAACGAAACCGTCACGGTCCGCGTCAAATGGACGTGAAGAGGTTTTTGGGCTATCATTTCTAGTGGATAGAGCTTTCATAGCGGCAAATCCACCAATTCCAGCGCCAGTGATGGCGGACTCCGCAGATACTACAAGCATCTTTTCAGCGCCATTGCAGATGATTGTTTTACAAGCTTCACTTATCGCATGCGTACCAGCGGCACATGCTGTGACGCTTGCAAGATTTGGACCTTTTGTTCCATGTTCTATGGATACGAATCCACCTAACATATTTACTAAAGCGCCAGGAATAAAAAATGGACTTATTCTACGAGGTCCTTTTGTTTCTATAATTACAGAATTTTTTTCTATCGATGGAAGTCCACCAATGCCAGATCCAGCGCTTACACCAAATCTTTCCATGTCCGTATCTTCGGGCAAATTAGCGTCCGCCATGGCCTCTTGAGCAGCCTTTAGACCAAGATGAATAAACCTATCCGCCTTCTTAACTTCTTTTGCGGCCATGACTGTAGCTGGATCGAAATTCTTAACTTCTCCTGCTATTTTCACAGTATATTCTTGGGGATCAAATATAGTAATTATATCAATTCCACATTCGCCGTCACAAATTGCTTTGAAAGAGCTCTCTTTATCATTTCCAACAGAATTAATCATTCCTAAACCAGTTATTACTATTCTTCTCATATATCGCTCTCCATAAAATACAAAATATTTTTAAAAATCAATTAAGATTGGCTATTAAAAATATTTTAAACTAAAGAAATCTACTAAAATTTCTTTAGTTAATGTAAACTAAAATTATTTGCTTTCTATATATGCAACAACGTCAGCAACAGTTTGAATCTTTTCAGCTTCATCATCAGGAATTTCGATGTCAAATTTCTCTTCAAGAGCCATAACCAATTCTACAACGTCTAAGCTATCCGCTCCTAAGTCTTCTACGAATTTCGCATCTTCTTTTACTTCATCAGCGCTTACGCTCAATTGTTCTACAACTACTTCTTTAATATCGTCTATTAGTGCCATTATAGCTCCTGTATTTAAGTTTAAAATCACTAAAATTATATCATATATATCTTAATTATAAATAATTAAGCCATATTCATGCCGCCATTTACTTTAAGCGTCTCACCCGTTATATAACTGGCATGATCAGAAAGTAAAAACGCTGTCGCTTCGGCGACTTCTCTCGCTTTTCCCATGCGACGCATAGGTATTTTCGAATTTATTCCATCTTTAACTTCATCACTTAAAACTTCCGTCATCTCAGTAGAAATAAACCCTGGTGTGATCGTATTGTAACGAATCCCACTTGTGGCGGCTTCAATCGCAAAACTTTTTGTCATAGCGATTACTCCACCTTTACTCGCTGCGTAATTTGTTTGACCAGCGTTTCCAGTTTCTCCCACAATGGAAGCTATATTTACAACTGAGCCAAATTTATTTTTGCGCATAACTTTCATAGATTCGCGACAACCAATGAAAGTAGAGGTTAAATTCGCGTTTATTACGGATATGAAGTCATCAGTTTTCATGCGAAGAGCTAGTTTGTCATTTGTAATTCCAGCGTTATTCACAAGATAAGAAAGTTCTCCATCGCTATCCACAATAGTCTTAATCGCGTCAACAAACGCGGCTTCATCACTTACGTCAAAACCAATTACAGCCGCGCTACCCCCAACCGACTCTATGGCTTCTTTAACATTGTCCGCTTCAACGGCGCCACTTCTGTAATTAATCCAAACTTTTAAACCAAATCCCGCTAAAGTTTTTGCTATTTCCGCTCCAATTCCACGACTGGCGCCTGTAACTAAAACATTTTTTCCACTAAATTTCATTATTACGCACTTCCTTTTAATTATTTAAATTTATTATACTAAACTACGATCCATCTCAGATGGAACTTCTAAACCCATTAGCGTTAAAACCGTTGGAGCGATGTTGTTGAGACCGCCAGCTTCTACTTTGCTCACACCATCAGCCTGCACAAAACACCAAACTTTCCCCACCGTATGGTTGGTAAGCACGTTTCCATCGTCATCTCTCATCTCTTCACAATTCCCATGGTCTGACGTGATGACTAAAGAGTAATCATTTTCTTTCGCTTTTTGAACAATCTTTCCAAGTTGCTCGTCAACCGCGCTTACAGCTATTTTTGCGGCTTCAAAATCACCAGTATGCCCAACCATGTCGCCATTGGCGAAGTTAACCACTATAAAATCATAATTGTCGTCCATAGCGCTTAAAACGGCTTCGCCTACGGAGGCGCAACTCATCTCTGGCTTCATGTCGTAAGTTTTAACGTCAGGAGATGGGATCAACACTCTAGTTTCATTCGCATATGGTTCATCAATGCCACCATTTAAAAAGAAGGTAACATGGGCGTATTTTTCCGTTTCAGCGGTATGGAGTTGTCTTAGTCCCGCCTTTGAAATAACTTCGGCTAAAGTATTTTTAGGCGCGTCTTTTCGAAACAATACCGGATAGTTAAAACTTTTGTCATACTCTGTAATTGTCGCAAGATTGACTTTAATATTCTTTCTGCTAAAAGCTTCGAAATTATCAGAAGCGATTGCGGTAACCATCTCTCTCATTCTGTCGCTTCTAAAGTTTATCGTTAACACGGAGTCCCCGTCTTGCATTCCATCATAACCACCAAAAGCGGTTGGTTCTACAAACTCATCCGTTTCGCCAAGAGAATAAGAGTGTCCAATATATCCGCTAGGATTAAAATTCGTTTTAGGTTTCGCGTTCACTATGGCGTTGTATCCCCTCTCAATCCGAGGCCAACGATTATCCCTGTCCATAGAGTAAAAACGCCCAGATATTGAAGCGACGCTTATATTTTCATTTAAACGTTCTTCAACTATTTCTAAGTACTTTTGCGCGGAAGTTGGAGAAACGTCCCTGCCATCGGTGATTAAATGTAAAAAAACTTTTTTGCCATTTTTAGACGCAATCTCCGCAATACCCATGAAATGTTCTATATGAGAATGAACTCCACCGTCACTCATAAGACCTATAAGATGAAGTCTCCCCGACTTCTTAAAAAGATTTTGCAACTCTACGTTTGACTCTAAGCTTTTGTCAGAAATCGCTAAAGATATTTTCACTAGGTCTTGATATAAAATTCGCCCACTGCCTATGCTCATATGCCCTACTTCCGAATTACCCATCTGTCCATCAGGTAAACCTACGCTTAAACCAAAAGTATTTATTAGAGCGTGTGGAACTGTTGAAAACAGCTTGTCATATGTCGGTTTTTTAGCATGAAAAAATGCATTAAAATCATTCTTAGAAGAATACCCTATACCATCCGTTATAACTAAAATCGCTTTTTTACTCAACTTGAATTCCTAGTCTTTAAAATTTGTTCCACAAGAGTATACAATAAATTCAATAATAATTACAATACCATTAAACGATCAAGACAGTTAAGTTCTGATGTTACGATAACCAAACATACAGATTTTCTAAAATTGCTACAATTTCATG
>ERZ889078.266-NODE-266-length-48010-cov-23.686852_pt1 | contig 48010 bp, 88 predicted proteins | sample MGYA00521266_ERZ889078 | MGnify/ENA primary metagenome ERZ889078 (study PRJEB32303, sample SAMEA104408618) | aquatic metagenome | biome: Brackish water; feature: Pelagic; material: water | place: Baltic Sea | collected 2014-06-16T06:34:00 | depth 76,534 m ... | reverse complement strand
ATCATTGTTGGTTGTTCTTCCGATAGGTTCATTGGTGATCTTTAATACCAAACCAACCTTCTTAAATTGTTCTACTAAAGCTTCACGCATAATAATTTCTCCTTATATATTAATTATACAAATACTTTGTGTTATGTTATGTATATTAATATATATAGTTCTTTACCAACATTCATAATCAGTACAGTTACATTCTTCACCACAAGCACATTTAACAGAAACTCCACTTCCTAATCCAGTTGGAGTAAAAGAGAATGTTAATCTACCACCAATTGCCGGAGGATTTGGATCATTATATAATTTACAAACTTTTTTATGTTTCTTATCCCATTCACTAAATGTAGTATATTCTTTACCTGTTAGTTCAAATTTCATAATTGTCCTTTTATTTAGTTGGTCCCATATAATTACTTATTACTTCTGGCAATGGTCCATCAAATCCAACATAAATACCGACAAGAATTACTACTGCTACAATAATTATAAACCATTTACTCATGACAAATCTCCTTGTTTTAAGTGGAGCAATAGATGGGACTCGAACCCACATCACCAGGATGGCACCCTAATATTCTACCAGTTGAACTACTATTGCAATATGTGGAGCAGAAGACGGGACTCGAACCCGCAATGCTTTACGCGCTAGCTTGGAAGGCTAGTGATTTACCAGTTAACCTACTTCTGCCTGTTTTCTTTAATCTTTTTTATTGTTGTTTTATCATGACATCTGCCTTTAAACCCCCAAGTATCAGTCATTCTATGACAGTTGCAACAAAGTAATTCTTCATTAAATCTTTGTCTATTATAATGATCTCCGTCAATATGATGTAACTCATAAGGACCGTTTATATGATCATATAAATTATAATCACAATGATTGCATTTACAACCTTGTTCCCACCATAAAATTTCTTTTCTTTTTGGGTTTCCTAATTTATAATAAGGTGTTGATATTTTAATTTCTCGTTCACAATATGCTATACCATCACCACCTAAGCTCTTACTAATTTTACGCTTAGTTTCCAAAGAATGTCTTCTCTTTCCTATTACTGTTAAATTAGTCTTTTTTTCTTTAGTTTTTGAGATAGATATCTTCTTGTGTATAGATTTTAAATTAGGATTTTTAATACAGTTAGTCACATGAGCACCAAACTGCTGTCCTTTTTCAAATTCTAATTCCTCTTCACAATGTGGACAAATTCTCTTAACCATAAACTCCTATGCTACTTTTCTTAATCTTTCAAATCTTTGAAAAGGTAATACTGTTGTTATTCTATTACCTTGTTCCATATATAAAACGTATAGAGTAGTATTTTTAAATTTAATTTCATATACGTCTTGATAACTCTTTTTATAAGTGTGCGATAAAGAAATAAATTTTTTTTGTTTTATCTCCGAGCATATCTGTTCATAATTTGATCTAGATAAAATCAAATTATATCTTTGTCTTGCTCTTTGTTGAGTGTGTATAAAATTGTAATCTCTAAGTTTAGTGCCAGTCAAATGTTTCTTAATGATCTTAGCCATAGAACACTCCTATAAATGAATTAAACAAAGTAATACATTTATATTTTGTTCTAAAAAATAGCTTACTTTCCGGTACTTCCGTAGCCTCCAACACCTCTGTTTGTTTCTGACAACTCTTCAACCTCAATAATTTCAGCTTTAATAACTGGGCATAATACTGCTTGAGCAATTCTATCACCTTTTGTAACAAAAAATGAATTTGCTCCATGATTAATGAGAATAATTCCTATTGGACCACGATAATCTGAATCTAAAGTTCCTGGCGAGTTTGTAATTGAAATCATTTTCTTTAAAGCTAATCCGCTTCTTGGTCTTAGTTGCAATTCAGTTCCTTCTGGGATCTCAACTGCAAGTCCGATCTTAACTAACATTTGACTACCAGATGGAATCATAACTGTTTCAACTGAATGTAAATCAAACCCTGCAGAACCTTCTGTTTGATATTGAGGAATAACCGCTGATGGATCTAATTTCTTAAATTTCACTTCAAACATTCGCTTTTCTCCTATTTAATTGTGTGGTAGCCCCACTCGGATTTGAACCGAGGACATCCGTCTTGTAAGGGCGGTGCTCTACTCTACTGAGCTATGGAGCTATATGATTTATAATATGTTCTTTATATAAAAAAAATATACAAAAAAAAAACTAATGGGGTGTCAAAAAGACCACCCCAATTTTAAAAGTTAAATGGTAAAATTAGCAGCTGTATTGAACCTGGCGTTCTTATCAGGAATTAAACTCGCATACACAACAAATGAGCTATCCCTAACAATCTGACCAGTGAACTGATTTCCAGATAGATGATCCACACACATAGTTCCGTTTGGTTCATTTTCTTCTCTGGTTGCAACAAATGGCATCTGAATAAAATTCCGAATAAGATTCTTTACAGTATCTTCTTCAAACAATTCAGCTTTGTTGTATTCAGCTTCAAGAGATGCAATGTCAGTAACACGACGATCATTGATTGGCATTCTACCCAATGGAGGAGAAGGTTTTTGACCTTTCTTTGCAAATACCAAAGATGCAGAACCATAACATTCACGAATCAATGGTTTCCACAATTCCTTCCAGAACTCATAGTTGGGCGATCTTTCGATACCAGCAACCTGACCATTCAACAGAATAATTGCCCCAACTTGATTGGGAACAATTTCAAACTGTCCAATAAACTCATCCAGTTTATCAGCAAATTCATCAAGGTAGTATTCAAGATGACCCATGCTTCTGTAACGATCTGAGTTATCAACACCAATGGATTTATTAAACTCTTCAATTGCTGGCCAGAGTTTACTATAACCTTCTTGGTCTTTGATCTCCAGTGCTTTTTCCCTAATACCATAAGGAAGAATTGTCATGGTATTTACATTACTTTTGTTAATCAAACCTCCCTGAGTTTGTTGAATACAAGCTGCTGTGTTCATTCTTGCTTCAGACATTTTTGGCATAAGTTTTACTTTACCCATAGCATGATTCTGAGCAGCTGACTTAGTCAGTACACCAGTTCCCATTGGAAAGATTGTTGGAAAGTCATTTCTGTTTTCCAAAATCAAAGTACCATAATGAGAGGTGCTTGCCAAAAGACCTGTAAATGAACCAAATCTTTTATCAATCATATCAGGTTCACAAATCAATGGAACCACCTGCATATAACCAGCAGATTGCATTCTTCCAGGAGTACAACCTTTCAACACTTCTGCAATTGTAATTTCCATTTTATTCACCTCCTTGGGTTAATGCGGATGGAGTTTTTCTCGCATATAGTTCTTTGGTTTTTTCCAGTTCTGGTAAAACCAATTTAAGCAGTTCAACAATTCCTGTTTTTGGATCAGATGTGATCATTGTCTTAAACAAAGACAGACCCATTTTTTCTGGGTTGGTCACTGGGGTTGGTGCAACATCATCAGCTAACCTTTTGAGAGCAATTTTACTCTCAGCAGATGCAACAGGATTGAAGTGATATACTGGAGTATAAATGTTACATCTACTCCTTGCAATTTTCAACACTTCACCAAATCTACCTTCAGGTGCATTCTCATAACCATCAGACACAACAAAGATAGCATCAACATTATCTTCTTTTAATGCCTTAATTAAAGGTGAGGCAAGATTAGAATTATCCAATGGTTTGTTTTCATAATGAAAAGGTCTACCTGATGTTGTAAATAAAGATACACCTGTTCCAATATAACTCAGCATCTTAACTGTAGCATATGAAATTGCCAATGCTTTCAACTTTTGATCCTCAGAACCACTCATTGAAAAACTATCATCAATAATAACAGAAACGCATTTGTAGTTGAAAGGAAGCATTGATGCAGCTTTGACAGCTTTACGAGTGATAGCTGATTTCATCTCATGGGTAAATCCCATCTTAAAACCGTAGATGAAAAGCTCAACAAGAGGTTGAGTGTTTGGATCCCATTCAACTTCAACACCAGATTTAACAGCCTGATTTTGAACCAACCGTTTTTCCTTTGAAGTCATTGATGATTTAGCAACTTCAAGTGTTTGTGCCTTATCAATAGTTGGATGATAAGTAGAACGAATACCTTCAATGATTTCTTTTGGAAGACCTTTCGCTCTTGAGAAGTCAGACTTTGCAGCAAAGAAATCCTGGAATAAAGGAATTGTATAAGAAGATTCTGGTAATACTGAGAAGATGAAACAAATACATTCATCAACATAGTCAGTTTTGATATCATCAACATTCAACAAATGTTTTTTGATATTAACAGAAAGGATATCACGCTCCTTATTTACCAAAATATTCTTTCCCAACAGTTTGGTGATAACGCTTGTCATCTTCTTTCCCCAACAATGACTTAAAGAATCCTTCAACTTACTTCTGTATTTAACAGACCACCATGCAAGATTCGGAGTGTTGAGAATAAAAGGAAGAACTGTCTTACGGGTTCTTGCATTATTGATTCTGGAATCAATAAAAGAAGTAAACAGATTTAGCATTCTGTTTGCTGGAAGTGTTGAAATTAAATGATCAATGATTTTTCTTTCATGATCAATGGTTAGAAGTGGAGTTGTAACAGAAAAACCATCACCAGGATTCCAAGAGTTTCCCAGTAATTTTGAAACAACTTTCATTTTTGAGATGTCAGTTGCTCCAGGAAGACAAGCAAGGCATCCATAAATTGATCTATCAAGTACAAATAGATCATTATGAATTTTTTCACTTTCAACAGCAAGTTCTTCTTTGGTGTTATAGTGAGTAGATCTGTTCATGTCAGTACCGAATGTAGACATACCTGTCTCAATCTTTTGCCCAGCATCTCTTACATGGGCAACACTAACAAATTTCTTTTCCACAACTTCAGGTAAATTAACCATCTGCAATTCTCCTTTTCGCGTTTAAATGATTCGTTCCCAATGATTACAAAAAAATAAACGACATTCAAAAAGACATGTCGTTTATTTTATAATATAAAAAAGTCGGTAATTTAAAAAATATTTTATTATTACTATCGAGTATTAATCGATTGACTTACCAATTAGTCATCATGGGCATGATGTAGCCCAAAATAGGACTTGAACCTATATTGTATTTCTGTAATATTTTTTCGTTCCGACTTTTAAAAAATTAAAATATGAGGCACAGATTCTAAGATTGACGGTCTTAGCTTTAACTGTGTACTATTTCATAGGGTTGTCAGATCCTACATGGATAGTCTCCACTTGTTTCATTTATTTTTATTCTAGATAAAAACTTCCGGTCGCCATAAAAACGGTTTTAAAAGTGGCAATTGCCCCCACACAACAGGGCGCCGAACCGTACAAAGGGCAGGGGATATGGGTTCAGAAACTTTATCGACTGACCCATACCCGCAACAAAAGGCATCCGTTTCATCCATATCTAGAATAGCCAATTAATTATTTTACAAATTGGCAAACCTCATATGTTATATTGTAGAGTTAGTAATTCAAAAGATGTTTGTATTATTGGCGTCTTATATAGACTTTATCTACTGAAATATCTTTTTCGTTCTAACTCATTAAAGTTGTAAATCGAGTAATATAAAAATGATTGATGTAATACGCGCTCTACCAACTGAGCTAATTCCCCATAAATGTGTGGTGGGGAATGAAGGATTCGAACCCCCGACATCGTCCTCCTAATGGAATACTGTAATCATTCTTCGTTCTCGATTTATTAAAATGGAGCCGGCCACTGCGATAAAACAGGGTATCATCCGGCATAAAAAATGTTAGGAAGTAATATAAAAATGATTGTTGATTAAATCTCTACCAACTGAGTTACATGACTTCCGCCATGACAGGACTCGAACCTGCGACCTTTACATTTCAAGTGTAATATATCTGTAATCATTTTTCGTTCTTCCTAATTTAAAAAGTTATCAGAGTAGTATTAGAATAATTTTTAATAATAGTATCATTTCATGGTTGATTTTTATCTGTAATTATTCTACGTTCTCTGACATAAATTTGTAGTTTAGTAAAGGTTAAGCAATTTAAAAGATAGATTTACAAGATGGAATTGAACCACCGACTTTCAAATTAATAGTTTGATGCTCTACCAACTGAGCTATACTGTATTACCTTTCCGTTCTTAACCTTTACTAAAACACAAATTAATAAACTTTTAATTGAAGGGATCCTGGGGTGCTACAAACAAAGAAATTAAAGATATCAAGTTTAATTAAATTTTTATTAATAGAATGGTGGATCCCTTCAATTAAAAATCTACAAACTATGTGTTATATTTATAGTTATTAATATATATAATATCCTGGTTTTATAATGAATTAATTTATGGTGGAGCACAAGGGAGTCGAACCCTTATTGAAAGATTGCAGGTCTTTAGTAATCCCGTTATACCAGCGCCCCATATTTTTTAATAAAATTTTCCACATATTCGTCAATACATTCTTTAATTATATATTTATTCTTACTATGTAAATATCTATGATGTGTTGCACATATAGGAACTAAATTTTCTTTATTACTATTTTCTGGGTTCTCATCATAATGATGAACATCTAACATTATATATTCCCCACAAATAACACATTTATGTTCGTGATATTTAAAACAAATATTTCTATAATGACTTTCTTCAATATTTTTATAATTCCAATGGTCTTCACCACAATGTTTAAATATTTTATTAGAACAATTTGTAGAACATGTTACACAATTTTTATAATCTTTAATTGGTTTTTTACATCTTAAACATAATTTTATATTTTTTGGATTTAAATAACATAAGTCTTCATGTTTTTCAATAGTCCAATTGAATCTATATTCTCCACAATATTTACATTTAACATCTGGTTTAAGTTTTGCTTTTTTTAAACCACCTATAGAATTTTTTTCTCTATTTATAGGACATTTATTATAACTATCTTGACATATCCAACTACCAGATTTTAATTGAAATTTCCCTTCATTACCACAACCATATTTACATAACATATTATACAACCTCCATTTAATAATATGTTCTATATTTAAATGGAACTAACCGGTTTTGAAGGATTATTGATTACCACCATAATATCTTGCTCGTTCTTTTGAAGCATTAATGGCAGTTTCTCTTTCTTCTCGTGCTTCTCTTTCTTGTATTTCTATAATTTTCTTTTTATATTTGGTATATCTTTTAACCCATTTAGTTAACTCTTTATTTAATTTTTTAAGAGTTTTCTTTTTAGTTTCATCGTCAATACTTTTAGAACTTTTTACTGTTGATATTTCTTTGTCAATTTGTTGTATTACAGGAATACAAGCAGCTAAATAACATTTATTAAAACAAAGTATATTTCCGCTACATTTTGTTTTACAACTATCTGAATAGCTTTTATATCCAGCATATAATATTAATCCTAAAGGAACTGAAAGTAATCCTCCTGTTGCTGTTCCTACAACTGCTGTTCCTACTACATAAGCAGCTAAACCAAAAATTCCATATCTTTTAAGACCTTTCCAATAAGATTCAAATTTTTTCATCTTACCTTCGTATCTTTTTTCTGACAACATCCATTCTGTTTCAGTAATTATTTCACCAGAGTCTTTTAGATAATTTTCATATAATATTTTATCAGACATAATATATCCTTTTTATAATATGTTCCTATAACTCAACTGGTTTTATAATTTCTGGATCTGAATCAAGATCTGAATCAGGATCATTTTGTTTTATAGGATTTAACTTCTTAACTATATTTTTATTAAAACCTGTTTGAACTTTTATTGTTTCTTGGAGTTGAGCTATCAATATGTCTTTTTCTTTGCTACTACCTAATTCACCTTCTGATCCAATCATTCCTTTATATCCCGTCATTCCTTCATATACATCTGTATCACTATCGCCGTAATCTCCAAACCCACCTCTTTCAACCATCGTAGTTCCTACTTTACTTCCAAATAAAGCAGTAAACCATCCAGCATCTCCAGTTGAAAAATGTTGCATCTCCATATTTTTCCAAGCTAAATATGCCCAAGTAAAGATAATGCCTAACACACAAACTATCCATATAAATCTAGCAGAACTAAAATTTCCTTTACCATCTTGTATTAATCCAGCTTTAACATCAGATACAGGTTGTGGAGTTCTACTTTCGTAAAAGTTTTGTACAATCTTTCCAGCAAATAATGATGTAAACCATAAAGCATCACCACCTGTTACATGCTGTAAAGTTCCTGTTTTTAATGATAATAGTATCCAAGTTCCGATGATTGTAATTAATGATAATAACCATACAAAATTCATTGATGAAGCGCTACCTTCACTATCGTTAAATATTTCAGTCATAATATAAGTCTCCTAATGGATTTATATTATGTTCTACTATTTCAGATGTATTAAGTATTCTGGTTTTACCATTTCTCTAATTGTTTCTTTAACCATATTTATTAATTTCTCCAATATTTATATGGTAGCACCAAGCAGGATCGAACTGCTGACCTTTCGATTATCGGTCGAATGCTCTACCAGCTGAGCTATGGCGCTATTTTTTAATTATTTATTTTTACCTATCCATTCAACAATTACTTGTTTATCATCACATTTTAAAAGAATGCGGTCTCTATTAATATCTTGAATAATACAATTAAAACCAGCAACTTCATCGCCAGTTCTATAAACTTCATCATTAATTACTGCATATGTTTTAGTACCAGTTTCAACAATTCTGTTATAAATAATATCTTGGGCAAACACTGGACTTAAATATAAACAAATTAATGTTATCAGTAATACAATTTTCTTAATCACTTTTCCCCTCCTTCTCTTTTAACAATGGACAATTTTCTTCTGTATATAATTTTTGATATCCATCTGGGCAACTATTAATGTCAGGTGTGTTACAATATATTTTATCAATATTTGCATGAGCATTTTTACAGGTAAAATCTTTTTCCAATTCTTTCTTTATTTTATCACATCTGTCATTCATACGGTCAACAGCAAAATCTTTAATTTTATCCAATTCATTACTTTGATTCATTAAATCTTTTGAACGATCTAGTAATTGATAGTCGATTGTTTTATACGTATATAAAATATCTTTTCTTGAACGAATTACTTTAAATTCTTGTTCAGGATTTAATCTAGTTGAATATGGACCATCGCTTGGACAATTGATATCATATATTAAATATCCTGGTTCATCTCCATACCATTTTTTTAATTTTTTACTATCTTCATCATCACAAAATGTTGTAGCAACAATTATACCCATATCATTACCATCTTCTCCATCAGACCAACTTCTTGATCTAACACAATCACCAGGTTTTAAATCTTTACCCAATACTATTTCATCTGGGTCTTTATAATCAAGAGGCACTTTTATTCTCCTTTTCAAAATCAATTTGAAATTGTTTCACTTTTTCTCTGCCTTCTTCAAGAGCTGTGATAAATGAATTTAGATGATCTAATTCTTCTATCATAAAAGAACCCTCAAGTTCAGTATAACCTTTAAAAATAATTTGAGTTGCCATTTTAATTCTCAACCACCATCTTTGCCACCACCATTCTTTTTGATAATAGTCGCCCCACATAACAGTTTTATAAAATTCAACCTCAATATGTCCAAAATCTTTGTCAAATGAAAAATCAATTAATGAATCACATTCTCCACTCATACATGAACAATTAACTTTATACCAAACACTGTTACCTTTCCATTCCTTAACCTTTGATACACCTGTTGAAGTTTTATCTTTTGCCTGCATGTTTTAAATACTCCCTTGTATCATCTATTGATAATTTTCTAGATTCCATTAGCATTGGAATTTCTATTATAGGAATATGACATTGAACATCTCCCCAATTAATTTCACTCCAAACACCAGCACCTATTTTACCATCAGGGAAAGCTCTGAATACAACTAATTGGCACTCTTCAACTCTATTAAGAAACCAATCAAATCCATCTCTTTTATAACCTAATTGATCTTCTTTAGTGTTTGGATTATAAATTTCAGCATCTGGCCATAACTGTTTAATAAGATCTAAATCTCTTTCTTCCTGAGGAGTATCATATATACTTATTGGATGAGCATAATAAATCTTTTTTATTTCATTCATAAATTCTCCCTTATATATTTCAATAAAGATTCTTCTAAAAGTTTATCTTCAACATAATAAGGATCGCTATTCATATTTAAAGCATTCATTATTACTTGAGTTAAACGTAAATCTGGACTTGATTCCCAGATTATTTCCACCAATTGTAATATTCGTTTTATTCGACTTGGATCTCTCATTGTTATTCCTTTCTAGCAAATATCTAAATAGTTCTGAATTTTTAATTTCAACTCCCATTATAATTAATCTATTTCTTCTTGTTTCGCTAACATTTTTATTTGGTATATAAGCTATTTTCTTTCTAGAATCTTTTATTTTTCTAAATCTTTTGATTAAATCATTAGTACCTTTAGTTGAATCAAATGTGAAATCTATGATATATTTTTCATTACAAAAATCTGGAAATATTCCATTTATTTTTTCTTTATTTAATTTCCCATAAAATTGTTCTAATACTAATGATAAATCTTTCTCATAATAAGAAAATGATAAACACGCTTTTTCCCAACTCGAATTTTCACCTAATATAATAGGAAGACAACTATCACAATACAATCTACCATTAATAGTATCAACACCACATTTCAAACATTTTTTATCTTTTAATCCATCACCACCTAAAGATTTACTTATTTTTATTTTTGTTTCAAGTGTATGTTTTCTACCTGGTGTTGTTATTAATGCGGCACATCTACTTGAACAATATTGGTTTTCTTTAGATTTGATTGGATTATTACAATTAGGACATAATCTTAAATTATCAGGATTTAAATAACAAGATTTTTGATGTATTTTAATATTAGAATAAGCATAATAATCATTACAATATTTACACTTAACTTTTATATTTGCAATATTAGTTTTTGGGTCAGGTATACCTTTGTTTCTTATCATAGGACAACTTCTATGATTTTTAGAACAACACTTCTTTCCATTCTTAAAAAAATATTTAGCTTCTTGACCACAACCATAATCACATAAACTTACCATTAACGACCTTCCTTTTTATATATGTTCTATAAAATATTAAAGGTCGCTATTGTAAGTTTTAAATTGGTCGGGATGACAGGATTCGAACCTGCGAATATTCCTCTCCGCCCCAAACGGAGCGCTCTAGCCAGACTGAGCTACATCCCGATATTATTTTCACATCCTCATAATAATTTGTTTAACTACATTTCCATCAGCACCTTTGAATTGTTCCATTATAGGTTTCATAGCTTGTATATTGTTTTTAAATTTACTGAAGTCAATGTTTGCATCAATCCATTCTTTAATCTCAACTGCACCAGTTTGTTTGGGTAAATAAGATGTTGCAATTTTAATTTTTGGTGATGTTAAATCATCTCCTAACCTTAAAATAGTTTCTTTTGTATAGATTGATAATTCTTTTGATGATAATCCATTAACATTTTCTTCAGTTAAAATTTTTTGCAAATATAATTCTCTTGTTTTTTCAATGGTTATAAATTTTTTAAGCAATTGAATTACATGGTCGTCAGAAGCTTGATCTGGTTTAAGTCCTATTTCAGGAAACATTGAAATTATAGATCTTACAACATCTTTAACTGCTATAGTAACTTCATAAACTGTACCAGAACATGTTTGAGATTTTCTCATTTCAACTTCACGCTTCATTTCTTTTGTGTAATCACTTTTCATTTCTTTTAAAAGATCTGACATTTTCTTTCTCCTTATATTAAATATACAAATACTAATTGTGTTATGTATATTAATATATATAGATTCCCATGTTTTTAATTATCATCAATTGGTGTTGTAGTATCTTTCCATGTTCCTTCAACCTGCTTCAATGCTTTGTTTGCTGTCTCCCAAGCTCCGTAACTAGATTGACAACTTGCATGTTTACAAATTTCAAATTCTTCACATACATGTCCATAGTTGTTTACTATTTCTTTTAAAGCAGAATGTAATATTCTATATTTCTCATCCATAATTAAATATCCTTTCTATATATATAAATAACTATATAAGAAGAGTTTGTTTTCTGTTGTTGGGCTCGTTGTGTTGATATGCTCGTTTTTCAACCAATCGTAATCTTACTCAATACCATTCCAGGTTCGATAGTATGATGTGCTATTAGCATAGATTGGTTCCACTTTGTCGTGGATTTTTCCTCCTTAGAAAAACAGCAGACAATTTATTAGTTTGCTGTTTTTTTTGTAATCTTTTAATAACCTTTTGATAAGGTTACTCTATTAAACCATCCTCTGGCATACTTTTCTTGTGTTGGACTTTTATCCATATAATCTAAATAATGTTTTCCTTGTAATACATTCATTATTTTAAGAAGTAATGATGGATCATCTTTACTTAAATAAAAATTTAAACATTTTAATGTACCAGGACCCAATACTCCATCATCAGCCATATCAGGATAATAGTTACCATTTCGATTTAAATAATTCAATGATTGTTGTAAAAATTGAACTGCTCTTTTGATACCCATATTTACACCAGTATCGAATAATTCTCCAGCAATATCTTGATCTTGAATATTATCCCCTTGGAATCTATCCCAAAAATTCTGCTTATAAAATGATAGAACTTTGAATTGTAATTCTTTATTATTATCTAATGATCTGGGAAATCCATTTTCCTGTTTCATAGAATCAATAATTTTCCAACCACTCCACCCAATATGATATCTTCTGGCTACTCCCTTATATGTTTCACCACCAGCATCATGTGGGTCATGACTATATCCACCTTCATGACTCATTGTTTTATTATATTCTATTTCAAATATAGCCATTTTATTATTCCTTTTTTTAATGGGGTAGTTGATGGGATTCGAACCCACACACCACTTAAGGCAGGAGGATCACAACCTCCCATGTCTACCATTTCCAACACAACTACCATATATTTTTACCACTTAAACTCTAAACCAAAAGTCCAGAATAATATATCAAGCTCAAAAAAGAGATTTCTGTATTTACCTTTTGTTTTATGATTTTGCCCAATATTAAGACCTAAAGCAATACATCTGGGTCTATACATAACATCCCATTTAAATTTCATCGGTTACTCCATTCTTTCTCAGCCAACTCACTCGCATAATTAACAATGTCTAATACATTACAAGCATAATAACCAGAAGCATTAAAACAATTAACTTCAATTACTTTAAATCCTTGATGGGTTTCACAAATATCTATTACATATGCACTTGCTGGTTGCCATTCTTGATTAGCAATATAAAAAGCAAGTTTTGTTGCATCATAAGAGCTATCTGATCTTTCACTTGAAATATGTAATTGACCTCTTTTTCTATACATTGAATCAGCTATAACTTCTCCGTCAATAATTACATATCGCCATTCAGCTAATATAGTTTTAACAGGACTTAAAGTTACAATTGTATCTAATTTAAGATTTTGAAATTCATCATTGGTGATATGCTCTAACCATTTTTCATAATCATATTTATAAAATACATCACCAGAAAATAATTTAAAATCACTGTTAGGTCTAATAAATAATGGTGTTTTAGGGTTTTCCCATAATCCTAATACCTTATCAACTCTTGTTACTTTAGACTCTTTATTCAACCAATCATCTCCAAATGCAGGACCCCAAACAGATGGTTTAAAAGTATCTTCGTTAAACCACATACCAGGAAAAAATCTATCACTTGATGCAATATTTTTTAATAATGTTGTTGTTCCATATGCTAATACAGGACCATCATAATCAGTAATACCTTCTGGAAGAGTATTAGTAAATGGAATTACTTTAACTAATTCATAAGGAAGATTTAATCTTTCAAAGCATTCAATCATTTTATCAACTGCTTTTTCCTTAAAAATATTAGTTTGTAAAATCCATTTAATATTCATCTTTAAGAATTCCTAAAGAAAGATCAAGCAAATACTTATATGCTTCTTCAATAGTTGGGAATATAATATCAGCACATTCAATAACAAAAGCATGTTGATGAATATTAGATTCTTTCATAACAACAATTGTGTGTTTTCTTAATTCATCTGCCCATGCTAATTCCATACATGACCCAATTGAAACAACTCCATCACATTCTGAAAAATCAACTAACACAATATCTACTGATCCAACCATCCATCTATCTCTTTTCTTGATAGCTTTATTAGTTGAAACTGGGTGTTTATCGTATCCGTGAGCTTTAAATTCAATCTCATTTCTTAGATATGTTTTTCCTGTCATTGGACAAATAACTTCATACCCCATATCTTCTAGTTGGGATACTTGTTTTTTATATCTACTCATTACTTGTTCATAACTTTGTCCTGAAATTGGACCTGCTGTATAAATTTTCATAGTGTTTCCTTTAATCGTTTTTCACATTCTGGGCACCGACTAATCAAATCATTTAATGCTGATTCTTTATCAATTTCCCAATATTGTTGTTCATTTTTTAAATTTAGAATACATTCACAATCAGATTCATTTAAAGGACTTTTGTGATTATATCCTCTTCTTAACATTTCCTCAGCAAGTATTTTATGTCTTTCATAAATAGATCTTGGCTCAAGTAAATTATTTTTTAAATAACCATCTATTTTGATGCCTTTTTTAATAGTACCAATCGTCATATGTAATTCGAGATGTTCACCGCATAAATGTTTCTGACACATAATCTTTGGATCAACTAACCACTGTCTCATACAGAATTCCTTTTATAAATATTATTTAAAATATGTTACAAAATTATATAATAGTTTCTATTTTAAATAAATTCTTTTATATTCTTTTAATACAGACTTTAAATAAAAGTAAGTCATTCTAGCAATATCTTGACCGTTCTTACCTTGAGTATTTCCAGCTATATTTAAAATAGCAGGTTTAACTAATACTAAAAATTCAATAACTTCTTGAACAGGTTTTGGATTAAGTAGATCAATATCAATCCAGGGTTTCTTAAAATAATTGATAGCATCCATAGTACATTTTTCACCAGGGCTTTCAAAGTCTACAGCTAACCTTATAGTAGCATTAGAATCCCTTACATTTTCCCATGTTCTACCTTTGTAATCATTTTCAGATTCTATAAGACCAAAACTTTTTAATAATTCTTCTTTATGACCCTCAGATGTTACCCAACCTTTAGGAGCCCATCCACCAGTTTCAAAACCAAGATCTTGAGCTAAAGTAATACCACCAAGATCAGCACCTGTCTGTCCTCCAGAAATAATTTTCATTTTTTTCACCTTGTTTCACTATTGTTGTTTGTTTTGGTGCAGGAAGAGAGAATCGAACTCCCAAAGCCGAAGCGGGACGTTTACAGCGTCTTGACATCACCTATTGTCAGTGTTCCTGCATGCTTTATTAAGTATAATCTATTCTACAAACTTTTTCTGTGTTTTGATCTAATATAAAATCTCTTGGCCAATTGTCAAAATGATTTACATCATTAAATTTTTCTTTATATCCACCAACATAATAAGCTAATGAAATAAGAGTACTACAAAACAATGGTGTTTGTAAAGCTTTTAATTGTTCTGCATCTAGAATTTTATCTTTAAAAAATGGAAAAAACTTTCTATTAGTAAATCTATCCCACGTTGATTTTAACAAATCTGAATCTGCATAAGCTAAACCATTTTAGATTTAATCCAACTTACTGCTTTTTTCTTAACTGCTAAAGAAGTATTAACTCTAATTAAAGCTACTTCAGATCTTTCTCTTATAGCAAGAGATATTGGAACTTTTTCAACTAAGTTATCAGGATTACCACTACCTGTTGATATTCCATATCCTCCGACAAAGTTTGGATCTAAAACTATTTTGCTTGATGTATATGGACTTCCTTGAAATGCTGCTAATACTTTTGCAAATAATGAAGCTCCAAATTTATTTTTAAGATCTTTATCTGCTGTAAAAGCAACCATAATATCACCAGGTTGAACTCTTGATATTAATTCTTTTTTTGTTACTTTTGGAATAATATCTAATTGTTGTTGAATGCCTTTAGAAACAAAAAATGACATTTCATTTACTATAGAAATAACTTCATGTTCAGTGGTTAAACTTTCTTTTAAATATTTTAAATACTCATCCATAATATATATTCCTTAATTAGATGTTTAATCTTTTAAATATGTTCTAGTTATATTATGGCGCTCCTGAAGGGTTACGATCCCTCTTTTTGAAATTGAAAGTCTCATGTCCTAACCAGTAGACGACAGGAGCGAAAATAAAGAGTGGTGGCTGCTAGATGCAAGGGTAAGATTTCCTCTATTTAACTAACGTAGCATCTTTGCAGTAATCTTATATATTTTTACCACCACTCTACCTAATACATGCCCAACTTAACCTAATTGTGCTTGTTTGATACTTTCCGGTATATCAATTAGCTCCCGCTTTCAATGACCCAACAGGGTGGGGTGTACAGGATAAGTCAGATTTTCTTGGTGCCGAATATGGGAGTCGAACCCACCTTTCCAGACGTATGAGATCTAGTTATTCTCCAATGATCTTCGGCATGTTTGGTAACGGGCACTGGATTCGAACCAGTATTTATTTTGCTTATGAGACAAATGAGTTACCACTACTCTAGCCCGCATTATTTATTTTTAATAACATTGTACTAATTTTATTTCTTGTTTCTTTGGTGTGAGTTTTTCCCTCAAAAAGAGGACCGCCATCTCCACCATATGTTCTAATTAGGTGCGGGTATTGGTTTTGAACTTCTTTTTTATTTTGATGGAGTGAGAAGGACTTGAACCTCCACCTGCATCTTCCTATGGCCTGCACGAAAAACCACGGTACGTCTTTAAAACTGTGATGCCGAACAACCATCTATTCTACCACTCCATTAATTTGATGGACAGGGGTAGATTCGAACCACCGACCTCCTATAGCCGAAGCCAAATAGGTACTCTGACCAACTGAGCTACCTGTCCATATTTTGGGCTGACATGGATGGACTCGAACCACCGACCAAGTATAGGTGCGCAACCCACTTAGCTCTACCCGACCTTTGGAGTCTTGAGACTTACATGTCAACAATTTTGGTGCACTTGGATGGTTATGAGCCACCAACCTCCTACTCGTGGAATAGGTGCTCTCACTGAGCTACAAGTGCATATATTTTGGCGGAGAAACCGAGAGTCGAACTCGGACAGGGATTAACCTGGATGCCTTAGCGGGGCACTGCGATTCCATTACGCCACTTCTCCATAACATTTATATTATGTTCTGTTTGTATAAAATAGTTTCTTATTCTTCTTCATCTTTAAGATAAATTGTAGCTTTTAATCCTACATATGTTTTATCTGGATAAGTCATATAACCTTCATTATCATATCTATCCGTTGAATAATAATCTTCATATATATAAATTCTTATACCAAATTTATTTTCAATAGATTTCTTCCATTTCATATATCTTTTAGATTCAGAGATACATCTATCATCACCATATTTATCACCTGAGTAAAAAACAAGATTTTTTAAATGACCATCATCTGAACTAAATAAATATCTACTACTATCATCTTCAAGAAGAAATTTAGCAACTTTTTCTTCAGTAGCATTAATATCAAAGAATCTATATTCAAATTCTTTTATAACTTTAGTAACATTGTTAGTAAATTCTTTAGTGAGTTTTTTCTTCTTTTCTAATGCTTCTTCTCTTTCACATTTTTCACGATATTCTTTTCTTTTCTTTTCTTCTGATTTCACAAGTTCTTTCACGCTCATAATAAGTCTCCTATACACAGTTATCATTTATAATATGTTCCATATGTATAAAAAAGTTTCTTAAAATGAAATCCATTATAGTAAAATCTTCTATATATATTATTAATTAGTTTATAAGAGATTATTTGTATCTTTTATTTTACAAATCTATCTAGATATCCGACCCTTCGGGGTTCGTCTATCTATCTTAGATCTATCTATTTTTTTTTGTATAAATTTTATGGTGGGGACAGTCGGAATCGAACCGACGACACGGAGGTCTTCACCCTCCTGCTTGACTACCTGGCTGAGCTACATCCCCATTATTGTTTGGAGCCGATACCCCGAATTGAACGGAGGACATTCTCATTACAAGTGAGATGCTCTACCAACTGAGCTATATCGGCATTAAATTATTTTTCCATTTATACTTCTTATATAATATTTCTTTAAATATGCTCGTCTGCCATTGCCTTTATTAGCACCTCTATATGTTGAAGTAAGTGCTTGACAATTAGGGCATAATAAAGTTACATTTTCTGGAATATTATTATATGCATTACCATCAATATGTTCAACTTCTAATGGTATAGTATTAGTATATATATTTTTTTCTGACCATCCACATCGTGAACATTTATTATCATATTTTTCTAATAAATATTGTTTAACAAATAAAGCATGACCACCTGCAGATTTACCTTCAATTTCCCCATTTAACCATTTTTTTATTTTTTCATCTCGAATATACAGTGAAGCACAAACATTATTACAATATTTATTTTTTACAGGTTTTAAACAATATAAACAATATCTTTTTATTTTTCTTTTCTTATTATGATATTTTGCTGAACATGATGCATTACAAAATTTTGGATTTTTAGTTTCTTTTCCACATTGTAAACATTTATTATATTTAATACATACTTTCATATGTTTCTTAATTCTATTATTAGAAATTAATTTTTTACAATATGGACATTCAGTTTTTCCAATATTAATTTTGGTTGGATAAGTTAGATTTGAACAAGATTTATGATTTTTACTACAACACCACTTACCATTCTTGAATTGATATTTTGCTTCTTTACCACAACCATATTCACATAATTGCATATTATATCCTTTTTATTTATGTTCTAAATAAAAAGTATGGTGGGTTCGGTGAGATTCGAACTCACGTGGGGAATAAAATCCGCTCCAGATTAAAAGTCTGGTACCATCGACCAACTAGGTGACGAACCCATATTAAAAAATTGGTGCGCTCCCCTACCAGGACTTGAACCTGGAATCTTCCGGTTAACAGCCGGACGTTCTACCAATTAAACCATAGAGGATTATAGCGCTCTTACAAACTAAATATTTTTGGCGGTCCCGAAGGGAATCGAACCCTCACGCTAACATCGACAGTGTTATATGCTACCACTACATCACGGAACCGGAATAAACTCATTGCTCAATTATTTTTTTTGTTTTTACTACAGAGGGTTTTTGAGCTTATCCCTCTTTAATAATTCCAAAGAAGGACTGCGATGAAATGCTAGTGACTTCTATGCGGAATATGATTATTATGTTCTGGATAACTATTATCAGCGGGAGTTGTAACAGCGGTAAAATCCATACCAAATGTAAAGCTATGTTTCTTGCAATACGTTTGAATTTCCATTTTACTCTCCAGATTAATTAATGATTTATATTATGTTCTGAATGTTATATGTCTTTAGAATGAGTTTCTAACTCCATTGATTCTTTGCTTTTCTTTTCTTCATCTCCATTGAAACTTCAGTCCTTAATGATTGAATGCATGGATGTTTTATCTTTCCCATTCTAAAAGCACTACTAGTTAAGTAATTCATCATTATTCGTAATTGTGATACAGTAGCTTTATTTAAAGGACCTAACCATGCTCTTAACTCTTGACAACATTTTTCAGGTTCACTTTTCCATCGTCCTAATAAATTATTTCTAACTTTTTGCCAACTATTGTCTTTTACTATATCTCTTATAGCTTCCATAATCAACTCCAATTATCTTTAGATTTTCTTTTTTTTATTTCATTGAATACTTCTGCTTTTAATTTAATTACACAAGGATAGTTAATAGCTCCAGTTTTAAATCCAGAACTAGATAAATAACTACCTATTATTTTTAATCTATTGTCTGACCATGTTCTACCCAAATATTTTCGTAATTGTAAACAACACCAATCAGGTTTACACATCCATAGATTTAACATTTGTTTCCTGAGTATTATCCATTCAGGATCTTTAACTAGATCAGATAAGGATTTATTATGACTTCCTTTTGTCGTATGATTACTAAGTTGTCTTAACATATATTTTTCTTTCCTCAATATGCAATCGCTTTACTCTATGAGGATAAGCATATTCAAAATGCGGAACTGCTTGTTTTTCAATTCCAATTATTATTTCTATGGTTACTGTTCTTGAAGTTGTGATATGAACAATAGGATTTCTATATAATTTTCCTATTATAGGTTTTGGATATTCATTTGTTTTGATTTGTTGCTGTGTTTCTTTGTTAGTTGAAGTAGTAATTATAAAGGGAGGGAGATAATTGTAGTCCTCTAAACTCATTTCTTTTAGTTCCGACATACAACTATCTCCTTTTATTTTATGTTATTTCCTCCGCTTTTACGGAGATATATTGTACTGGTCCATATTCTTTATCCCAAAGGAAAAACTCTGCAGCTTGTACACCTTCTGATAACCAACCATGTGCATAAGAATAGTCATCACTTCCGCATAAACTCGGCAATGTTCTAACTATTGTTTGATTTATTGTATCTGTAAAATGTTTGAATGTTCCTGATATTCTTGTTTTATGAAAATGACCAATATGAATTTCTTTATAAACTGCATCAGCCCATAAGTGTCTAGCTTCATTTGCCATTATACCTGGGAGATCAGACATTTTTTCATCTAATCCATGACTCATTCCTAATAGACCTTTTCCCCAAGCTCTATATTTTCTTGCTGTTGGATTAACAATTCCATCAACAAGATCAACTGAGACATCTGGACAATTCCTATACCAAGAAGCTATTGTCTCACATAAGAAATAACTCATCTGAGGATCATGATTTCCGCTTACATATACAATTTCAACGGGCGCTATTTTTCTACAATATTCAATAGCTCTAATTGCTGCCATTTTACCAGTAGAATAAACTTTAGCTATACGACCATCTACATCTAAACGATGACCAGCTCTTGGGGTTGTATTTGTTTCATCATTGATATGGAAAAAATCATGACCAATAGGTAGGAGTATTTTTGATATTTGTTCTGGATTTTTTATCCGATCAATTGCTCTCTCTGTAGCTCCAACATATAGTTGCTCAGCTATCTTAAGATCATAATCAGATAATGTTTCTTTTGCCCAACATAGCATACCAAAATGTTGATCTACAAGACCACATTCTAACATGTATTGAGGTTTTGCTTTTGGTGGGAGTTTTATAAATTTGGTAGGGTTTTCTGGGAGTTTTTTAAAGAAATCTTCAAATACTGTTTTTATTGTACTTTTAACTTTAACCTTCAATTTAATACTAACTTTATAATTAACAACTTGAACTGGTTCATCATCAATTTTCATTGTTGTGTTCCATGATCCAACAGTTGCATAGTCAACTTCCCATATATCAAAATCTATCTCTGCTGCAGCAATTCCTTCATCAATTGTTTTAATTGTTGTTGAAACAATTTCGATTGATGCTTTATTATTTTTAAATTCTTTGTTAATAGTTGGTCCGCCATTTGTTGGTGGAGCTGCTTTAATGTCTGCTGATAAACCTTCTTTTTCTTTCCATAATTTCAAATAGTATTTTATTTGATAATTAGAATAATTTAACATTAACATTCTTTTAACTTTTTGTACGTTAGTTCCGTCTTCAGATAAAATCTCTGATATTTCTTCTGGTATTTGAACAATTATATCCATGTCACCTCTCTATATGAATTAATAAATAAACGCTAATAACATTTATAATATGTTCAATAACTTAGAGAAACCAACTAAATATAGGGGTTTGGAGTTTGTTTCTAAATTTTCAAGATTCATACTCAGAAAAAATATACAAAAAAAAAGGGATGGGTTAATAACACACCCACCCCTTTTTAAAAACTCACTTAATCAATTCTAACTTTTTTCAGATTATTTTATTCTGTCGTACCTGCTTTTACTGCATTGTTAACATTTTCATCAACAATAGTTTTTGCTTCAGCAGCTTCAGCAGCTTTGGCATCTTCAATTGCTTTCAACTCTGCAACTGCTACAGGATCAATAACTTTCAAGAACATAAACTACTGCCAAGGCATGTTATCATATCCAGCCCAGCCAGTAGAGAATCCTGTGCCTTTGCGTGGGACCACGTGATCCCGTGCCTTTTTCGAACTTTCACTTTTTTTCTTTTGTTAAAACTTTCATTTTTCAGTAAGGTATTGAACCTTAAAGGATCTAAACACAAGATCACCATTTTTATTGCATGCATCCCAATAAAAACTAATTAACTTGTTTGGAACTAATGGTAACCCGACCGAAATTGAATTTCTGCTAATGTTACCACTATATAACTCTTCTACTGCTGCTTCACCTCCTTCTAATGTAATGTATTTTGTTATCACATATTCATTTTTTAATGGATTAAAAATGTCAATGTTACTAACAATATTTTTTGGTTTTTCAATTTTAAGGATTTCATTTGACGCTAAAGGGAGAAACTCATAATCTTCATAAAATTCATCTCCTTCTTTAACATCAAATACCTTAACAAGATTATACTTTATCTTTAAATCTAAAGACATAGTTTTTGCTTGTATAACATTGTCAGGTACAGATCTACCGTCTATCTGGTAAATTGTTTTTTGAGAACATCCAGTTAAAAATATTAAAACTATAAACAGTAATAATATCTTTTTCATATGTACCTCCTATATAAAAATAACAAATATACTTTCTTATGTTTATTAATATATATAGATAGTATTTTTTTAAATGGATGGTTTAATAACGGAAAATAAGCGGTTACTTTAACCTACAAGTAACCGCTTTAAATTTTGGTAGCGGAGAAAGGACTTGAACCTTCACGTATCTCTACACAAGTTCCTAAGACTTGCGCGCCTACCAATTACGCCACTCCGCCATTGTCTATAATCCATTTACCTTTTTCATCTTTCACTTCAATTTTTAAATGCTCTGGCTTCATTAATTCTTCAACTTGTTCTTCAATGCTTTTACCAGTATCAATTTCATTAATACGTTTTGTAATCCATATTTTAAATTTAGCTGTTTTAGTCAACCTTTCAAATGCTAATGTTTTATTTCTATGTTGACTTCTATCACTTCTACTTAAACCAACTGCTCCAGAATCTTTATGAATTATTCTAACCGCTGAATCTGTTTTATTTTGATGTTGACCACCTTTACCACCAGCTCTGAATGTTTGAATTTCAAAGTCATTCTTTCCTACTGAGAATAATAATTCTTTTTTCTTAGCCATTAATATACATCTCCATTCTCTTTAATTTTCTCGTCTTCATATGGAGCTGCTACTCGTCTATAAAACTCTTGTGTAGCTCCAGATAATGCTCCAAGAACATCATTAATTGTTGCATAACACAATCCTCTATCATGTATATATCCAATTAAAAGTTCTGTAATACAATAATTTAATTCACCTGGATTCTTTGGAGTCTCTCTTACCAACAAGTCTCTATATTGTTGCTTCACATATGGCATTCGCGTTTCTCCTTAATTCATTAATGTTCCATCTGGTGGACCAGATCTATCAATAACAGGTTGTGTTATATCATCTAATTCGGGTGCCTGGTCAAACATTGTTATTCTTCCTGCATCTGGTAATTGATCTTTTATAGCTTTAATTACACCATAAAAAGCATTTATAGAATGAGTATCACCAATCTCTAATACCATAGCTTCTGACCACATACAAATTAATCTAAGTTCAAACCAATTTATATCAATGTTAATATCACCATTAGTAAGCATAGTAAGTCCTTGATAACCACAAACAGGACAACCTTTATTGTTTATAAGTTCATCATGATTAAACAATTTCCTACACACTATGCATCTAATTTCTTTCATATTTTAAACCCTCTCAACCATGCTTTAAATAAACTTTTTGGATATAATTTTTTATATTTTATTATTGCTTTTTTTCTATCATCTGGAAATTTAACGTCTTGCCCAGTAATAAAAAATAAAATAGTAAATATAGGCAAGATAAAAATAACTATAACCGGTATAGCTATAATATCAAATATATGAAAAAAATTATATAAATATCTCATAAAGGTAACTCTCCGATATGGATTACTATAATTGATTGACCTTTTGGTTTACTAATATAGATAGATTCTTTAATAATATAATATGGGTCTCTGATTAATGCCCATTGTTTAATTGGAATTAAATCCATAGTTATAGGAAGGATTCTGAATCCCTGTTGCCTTATAACTCGATTGCTGCCCCATTCAACGAGGTTAATTATGTTATGTAAATACCATTCCTCAATGAAGTAGTAATTCTGAAATACACTGAATTTCGTGTCTTTCATGTATTCACTTGGTACTAATCCAGATTGAAATTTTCTTTTATGAAACGATTCTATAAGTTCTTTATGAGTGGTTTCTTTTAATTTAATTAGCTTATCCATAAGTTCACCTTTTTTCACATTTTAACAATTTCCAAAATTCATCGGGTTCAAGTTCTTCTGCTTTGTCTCTATTTTTAATAGCATCTTCAACTTGTTTTTTCATTATTTTCTTATCACCAAGTTTAATATCTTCCCAAACAGTTTTGATATCAGGACCTACTAATGCCCCTGAAGTAGATTCAGCAACAAATGTTCTTCCATTTGGAGCTATAACCAGATATGCTTCATAACCATCTCCAATATCAAAAGGACCAGATGCTGTTACTTCAGTACATACAGGTTGCCAAACTTCACCGCCCATTACAAATGGGGTATATCTTAAAGTCCAAATTTTCATATTTTCACCTATTCGCTTTTAATAATATGGTAGCCGAGACGAGATTTGAACTCGTAACCCAATTCAGGGTACAGATTTTAAGTCTGCTATGTAAACCGTTCCATCACTCGGCCATATTATATTAATTCATTGTTTCTTCATAACCATAATTTTTTAATTCAGAGTCTCTATTCTTAAACTGTTTTTCTGTCATCACATACTTATTAATACTTATTGTTAAGTGATTCTCTTCATTTAAATGCAATAAAGATGTTTCTATCTCTCTTAACAATTGACTTTTTGTAGTTACAGAACTATGCATTCCAGAAGACATCCAGGTTACTCTATAGTAATCATTATATTTTTCAGCCATGTAAGGTGCCCTTTATTTTAATAAGTGATGGTGGAAGAGCAGGGAGTCGAACCCTGGTCCAAAGTATATTCCAACTATACATCTACGCTTATAGATAACATATAAATAATACTAGCTCCCTATGTCACCAAGGAATTCTAGAATAATGAATTTAGGCTATATTTCAAATTATATCCACCAAGGATCCCTTTATCCAAAAATATAATTCTACATCTCTTAAGTCGACGCCCTATCTTAATTCAGAGATATTAATTAAGTAGAACGGATTACGCGGCTATTGCTAGGTCGTAATCATCTGCATAATTGTCTGCAGTTATATTTACATGATCAATTTTAACGTGATTTAATCATTCACGAAGCGCAGTATAACATTCCTACCTCTGTCGATACCTTTTCTCTCCCATTAAATAAATTTCCAGCTTCTTTTATTTTTGATATCTTTTATAGTATCATAACTAACTCCATATTCAACAGCTAAAATTTTCATTTTTTCAACTTTAACTCGTTCTCTAATTTCAAGAACTTTTAATGGAGTTAATTTTCTACCAGGAATATTTTCCCAATTTTCAATCCATGATCTTCTTTGGGAATAGATATCTTTCCAATGATGTTTAGAATGTTTTGAATTAGTCATAGATTCTAAATTATCAGGATTATTATTTCTTTTATCTCCATCAATATGATGAGCTAATTCTCCTGTTTTTAATTTTCTACCTAATTTTTGTTCCATAATAAATCTATGAATAAAAACTTGTTTTCCATCAAAATCTATATAACATTCATAACCATTATGTAAAAAGATAACACCACATTTATTTTCATGACGTGTTCGATCACATTTTCTATTATATAATCTACCACACTTTTTACATTTATACATCATTGTTTAACAAACCTAATATCCATAACATAATATATTCCCTTTATTGTTTTAAGCTTTTATCATTCTTAAAATTAATTGGCCATTTTACAGCTTGCCAAAATAATTGAATTATAACTTTTCTTGTACTTAAATTTTGATATGCTGAAATACCAATACCGATTATTAAATAAATGAAAAAAGCATTAACTATTAAACTAAGCATATTATTTTACCCCCTATAACTATCTTCTGTTTTATTTTTTAACTCTTGTATAGCTTCACCACCATCTAATGGTATAGATGGAATGGTTTGGTGTATTCCTAATATAGAATCCATAATCATACTAAAAGATGCAGCATAGGTTTGATAATTTGGAATTTTCCATTTTTTATTTTCAATATCCCAAACCCTTACATCTTGTCTATCATACATTGCTATTAACCAAGGATTCTCAGTAACAATTGATTTAATATATGGTCTATACTGAATAGTTTGTAATAAAGTCATTGCGTTTTCTGGATACCAAATAAGGTCATGTCTATTTTCTGTAATAGGATGACTTTCATTAACTCTCAATAAAACATAACATATACTTTTATATTTTATTTTCACTATTTCTCCTATTCGCATTTATGATTATTGTATGGCGGAGAGGACAGGACTCGAACCTGCAAAGCTTTTATACCCCCGAGTTTTCAAGACTCGTTGCCTCCCATACTGGCGACCTCTCCAAAAAATTTATCGTCTTACCCATATACGTTCTTCTTGATAATAACCTTGTCTTGTCTCAAAGTTTTCATATCTACCTTCAACCCATTGCCCATGTTGATTATAATGAGCAGGGTTCCATCTTCTATCATAAGAAGGTTCAATCCAAACTCTTTGTACAGACCAATAACCTTGATGTTGATGGTTATTATATCTTCTATCTCTATAGTAAACTTGTGGTGGTGTATGATGATTTGGATAACTTCGATGATAATTTCTATCATTACTATGAATAATTGATGAACCAATAATAGCAACACCAAGTCCTATCATAACCCCTTCCATTGTTTTTCTATCTGCTTGTGCAGGAACTGTAGAAAAACAAACTAAAACTATTATCATTGTAATTAGGCTAATGAATTTTTTCATTTCTAATTCTCCTATTTTTATGAAATTGCCGCAAACAAATAATTAATTTTTAAATCCTTTACAACTTTCTTAGATTCAGTAATTAAACCTTGATCATTTTTAACATCAACCCTTTCTACTTCTCCAATACCTGATATAGTTAATTTCTTAACAACATCTAACATTGATTGGTTTATTGGTTTAATATCAAACTCAATTTTTTCATATGATAACTCACTTAAGTTTGCAAATCCAATTATGTCTTTTAGATTAACTGCTATTCCCTTAGATGGAAAAGAAGTAACTGGTATATCTACCTTATCTTTAAAAGCTTCTATTAAAGTATCTTTTTCATAAATTCTACCATTCAATGTTGGTTTATCTGGTAAAAAATTTAATTCTAATTTCATAATTAATCTTCCCATAAGTCTTCTAATATTTTATCAATACCAAGTAATTTCATTTTAATAGTAATAAACTCCATAATGGTTGGTTGAAAAGGATGTCTTTTCAATGACATATGTGCTTCTCTTGGAGTTTTATCATTTTTTAAATTATTACAAGGTTTACATGATGCTACACAATTTTCCCAAGAAGATTTACCACCTCTTGAACTTGGGATAATATGATCGATAGTCATTTTTTGATCTACTATACCACAATATTGACAAGTATATTTGTCTCTATAGATAATATTTTTTTTACTATACGGAACTCTTGTTCTATAGACTTGTCTTACTAATTTAACAAGTCTTAAAATTTTAGGAATATATAATTTCCATGTTCTATCAGAACTTCTTAAAATTTTTTCGGTTGCTTTTAATACCTCAACTTTCCCTTTTGCCAACAAACACATAGCTTTTTTCCAGTTTACTGTATTAAGAAAACTGTAATCACTATTAAGCAAAATAACTCTTTCAGCTTCCATATGAACACCTTCCTTATCACTCCTTGTTTTTAAAACCTATTTTTAATTTTTTTGGGTTGTCTTCTGGTTTAACTAATATTTCGTCAATCCATTGACTTTTCAATGCATTATCAGATACCCATTGACATTCATAAGCTATAGAAAATTCTAGTCCTCTGATTGAAACAGCAGTTATGACAGCATCAATCTCACCACCTACTTTAACAATTGTACCAACTGGAAGAACTACAATTAATTGTGTTGTCATATGTATCCTTTTAATTTTATGGCGGGGGATGAGAGACTTGAACTCCCGACGTCAGGATCAAACCCTGGTGTTTTACCTACTAAACTAATCCCCTTTAAATTATTTATGGTAGTCCAGGTGGGTTACGATCCCAAGTCTTACGCTTATAAGGCGTGCGCTCTACCAATTGAGCTACTGGACTATATTAACTTCCTCTTATTATTTTCCCATGTTCATCTTTTATATAATACTTTTCCATATAAGTTCTTCTTCCATTACCTATATTCAATGCTTTATATGTTGGAGTTAAAGCTTGACAATTTGGGCATAATAAGGTTAAATTTTCTTCTTTATTATTTTCTGAATTACCATCAATATGTTCTATTTCTAATGCTGGTAATGGAGTTTTACTATAAGGATTTATTTCACCCCATCCGCATCTAGAACATTTGTTATCATATTTTTCAAAAAGATATCTTCTAATCCAATCACAACAACCACCTTTTCGTGTGCCACTGATTTCTTCGTTAAGCCATTGTCTGATTTTTTCTTTATATTGATAATCTTGGTGACATTGTTGTGAACAATATTTATTAAGTTTATTTATAGGTTTATCACATGACAAACAAAGACCAGAATTTTTAGTTCTTATTTTTCCAGAACCACCATTTGCTAAACTTAATTTAATTCTAGTTTCATCTGTTTGTTCTCTTCCCATTTAATTCACCTTAATATTAATTTGGCAGGCCAGGAGGGTATCGAACCCCCAACACCAAGTTTTGGAGACTTGTGCTCTACCATTGAGCTACTGACCTGTATATGATTTTTAATTTGTTCTATTGAAAAAAGTAATTAACTAATTTCATTCCATTTTTACTTGTAAAAATATATGTTTTATTTTCTGTATCTTTAAAAATCTGTCCTTCTATTGGAGTTATGTTAGATCCGCCAGGCAGTTGGTATTCCCAAAAGAAAGCTTTCTTTCCAACTACTGCTTCAACCCAATCAAGTTTACCCCAACCATGACATTTAGGACACCATATATTATATTCACCAATCCAAGGTTTCTCTTTTCTTTGTATATCATATAATCGGCGACTTTCTTTGCATTTATCACACTCAATTTCACCTGGTTTTAATTTCATAATGGACCGCCATTTATAATTTTTGATATTGGTAATTTTTTTCCAGTGATATTTTCTATCCAATCAACTTTACCAGTGCCAAGACATTTAGAACAAGGTGGTTTAAAATGATTTGCAACATTACCCCATGATTGGTAATGACTTTTTCCATTACATTTTGGACAAATCATCTCTCCTGGTTCTAATTTCATTTTAACCTCTTTTAAATCCTGGTGGTGGTGGAAACCAAATATCACAAAGGTTTTTACCAACTACTACTTCAACCCAATCAAGTTTTCCAGAACCATGACATTTAGGACAATAATCATATGTCTTATGACCAGGAACTCTATGTACATATCCTGCATAATCAGAATATTCATTAACCTCAATGGTATACCCAAAATGTCCAACACCGTTGCATTTGTCACAAATCACTTCGCCTGGTTCTAGTTTCATATACGCACTCCATTTATGTATACTCCTGGTGACATATAAGTACAAGTTTTTCTCTTACCAACAACTGCTTCTATCCAATCAAATTTACCAGATCCATGACATTTATCACAAACCTTAGGAACTATATTATATTTTAGTTCATACTCTTTAACTCTATTATTATCTGGATGTCCAGTTCCATGACATTGAGGACATATAACATCACCTGCTTCTAATTTCATAATATTGTCCATCTATTTTTAAGAGTTCTTCCGGTAGGTTTTAAATAGGTTATCTCTACATCTGGTCGTCTTTTTCCAACTACATTTTCTATCCAATCTAGTTTACCATAACCATCACATTTTTCACAACCAAATATATTAATAACAACTTCGTTTTTATTGTTATCCGGAGAACCTGTGCTGTTGCATTGATCACAAATAACATCACCTGGATTCATATGTTTTTTAACCCAAGTTGTAAGATTTAATTCCATAACGACCTCTTTATATTTCTGGTCGAGGAGTTTTTGGATGTCCTCCAATTGATTGAGATCTTCCAACAACATTTTCAATCCAATCAAGTTTTCCTAATCCATGTCATTTGTCACACCATGAACAACTCCTATAATATTGTTTATATTTTTTAATAAAATCTTTTGGATTATTATAATACTCTGGATTCCATCCAGTTCCATTACACTGACTACAAATTATTTCTCCTGGTTCTAAGTCCATAATGATCCTCTTACCTCAATTAACTTCTTTAACATTTCAGAATCTTCATCATATTCAGATGTTTCTATTTCATTAATTTGTTTACAAACATCACTCTTTTCTTCTTTTGACATATCATCCCATTCATCCATAAGATCATAAGGGTCTTGTCTTTTAGGTCTTTCATCAACCCACCAGAGATATAAATCTTTAATTATCTTAGCATTTTCTCCTTGACCACTATCAGTTTCACTGTCAATTAAAGTGATTTCCCAATCAAGATATTTAATACCCATTTCTCTACTTTTGAAACGACTATTTAATTTCCACCATGGTCTTTTATAATCTTCATTACATATAGCTTCCATCCAAGCTTTTTCAATTTCAACAAAATCTACAAGAAGAGAAAACATTCCGTGTAATAGTCTTGTATCTACTTCATGATAATCATGAGAAAGCTTAGTATCAATTAGGTGAAGTTTTTCAACAAAACCAAATCTTATATAACTTCTTATCTTATCATAAGTTCTAGTAATTGGCCACCAACAATTAGGTATTAAGGTTTCAGCTATCCAATATCGAATGGGATATTTAACTTTATTTTCTTCTCCAATTTTATCCCATTCCTCAAGTCCAGCTGCTTCTGGTGGGTACATATCAAACCAGTCTTTAAACTTTTTAATAATTTTTTTATCTTCCATGTATTCTCCTTTTTAATCAAAATCAACTCCAAGTATCTTAAAGCATGGCCACATTCTTCGCCTATTATATCCGTCACCATTTTTGCCAACATGCTCTACTAAAGCACCTCGCCAATTACTAACTTCGATGACTCTATCATAGGTTTCAGAATGTGGATTCCATAGCCATTTTTTATAAACTTTGCTGAATAACCAGCATAAAACTTTTTGTTTCATTTTTTAGATATGAGCTAACATTCTAAGAATAGAATAAAATTCCATAGCACATTTTTCATGTGTCATAAAATCACCATATGCTGAAGATACAAAACATTTATCAACATACCAACAAATAATAACACCTTCACATACACCAGGTTTAATTCTATTATAATGTTGAACAATTCTATCACTTAAAAGTCCAACAGTATTTCTAGTTCCTTGAATTGTACCATTGACAAATTGAAGTTCTTTTGCTTCTTTCATAATTTCATTAATAACATTATCCAAATCATTTAGATTAGCATCACATATCAAACCAATATACATTGGCCAACCTTCTTGCTGATATTTCCTTACAATAAGCGGGGACCAGTTTTTATCAAGTAATCTGGTATTAGTACTGCTATCATCTCTTACCTGACCAGCATTTGCAGATTGTCCTGTATTCATTGCACCTTCTGTTATTTCTTTATTCATTTTTTCTCCATGTTTTTTGTTTAAATTTTCATAAGCTTCTTTGTGAAAAGTACCACTATTACCTAATTCCTTTAGATTAATCTTATCTTCTTCTATCTTAATCTCTCTTTTGTACCTTTGAACTTATTCAGCATTATAATTTCTCCATTTATATTTTGTTCATACTTTCCAATAAAGTATCCTATTTCTACTTTAAATTATGATAAAGTTGTTCTTGATGAAGAAAATCTTTTACAACTTCTTTACAACATCTTCGGTTAGATTCTGTTTTAGAAACAGTTACACAACCACCTTTTTTATGTTTATAAACAAAATGCTTTTTTTGTCGTTGTAAAAACCAACCTCGTTCTTCAGCTTCTTTTATAACTTGTTCTTTTTCTTTTCTCATTTTACCCTCCATTCATATTTTCAATTAAATTATCTGGTTTTATTAATGCTTTCTCAGTTATTTCTTGAATTTGTTTTAATGCTGTAATTACTTTATCTGGTTCAATAATACAAGATTCTAAATTACCATAATGCATCTCAAGACATTCAATCAATAATTTCTTAATACCTTCTTCATCTGGAGAATGTCTTAATGTACTGCTGGTGTAAAGACCTTCTAATTCCAATTCTTTCTTTTGAAAGTATTCTTCTATTTGTGGTAGAGTCCAATCTCCTCGTCTAATAGATTTTAATTGTTCTCTGTTACGTTCTAAATCTAAATCATGTTCAGTAAGAATCTGCTCAACTTCATTTAACAGTCTAACAATATGATATGCAAATTTGGTGCTGTATCCATGTTTGACAATATCTTTCTCTCTATTAGATTTAATTGCTGCAGCATAAAGGCGTTTCAAATCCTCGTCTGATAAATCTTGTAAGGTAACATTTCCCATTGTTCAATTCCTTTATAAATTCAAATAATTCATTTTCATTTAAAACTTTTTCATTTAAAATTAAAAATTGCAAATCATTTTCTAAACAATATGATTCTATTCCTTTAATTTTGTCATAACATAAATTCATATCCCACGTTGCTTTTATTTCCACTAAAGCTTGTTCTCCAGAATTAAAATATAACATAAAATCAACTCTTGTATATCTATACATTTTTTTATTATAATCATAATATTGAATTGATATAGGTTCTATTTTATATGATTTAACTAAATTATTATTTTCTATATGATTAGCAAATAAAATTTCCCATGAACTTCTTAAATATCCACCATCAATACATTTATTAGTTAACCAATGATTACTAATATTATTTTTATGATTATTAATTAATTTATCTGATTTGGCCATTGATTCACTAAGTTTTTCAGAAAATTGTTTTCTCCAATTATTATCTCTGTTTTTCCATAAATTTCTATGAGTTTCTCTAAATTTCTCAGAAAATATTTTATCATTATCATACTTTTTCTTAAATGGATTTTTTTCACCTTTTATATTAGGTCTTAACCCTCTCATTTTTTCTTTTGATTCTTCTGTATGATTACATCCTTTAAATGGATTATTTTCTGTCATTAATTTACTATGATTAATTTTAAATTCTTCTGTTTGTTTAAATCCTGGTTTTCTACCACCATTATTAGTATTATTTTCTATTCTTGAGATAGCTGATTTTTTACCTCTGTTAGATTTTTCTTCTTTACTCATTTTTAACCAGGATTTTTTTACAGATTTTTTATTCTTTTCTATAGTTTCTTTAGAGAAAAGTTCTCCATATAATAATTTATATTCTTTTGGGGATATATTATGAATTTTAACATGGGATTGTAAAGATTTAAATTCTTTATTACATATTTGACATTTTATCATATATCACCTTTTTATTATATGTTCTATATAATAACCATATCCATCTAATCTAAGCTATTAAATTTCTTCTACTCATTTCATCTTTTATTTCATTATACCATATATCATCATTTAACTTCATTTCTTTTCTTAATTTAATAAAATATAATAATCTATTAGTACTATTTTTAATTTTTTGTACAGTTGTATATGCATAACCTTTAAATGTATGCCAAGATTTTTTAGTTAAAAATAATCTACGATTTTCTCTAACATGTTCTCCAACTTGTGTTGAATGTAAAATACATCGTCTTGGTACGAATAAAGAATCAATCATATTAGGATTATTCTGCATTACCAATTGAAAATATTTAACGATATTATAAATAGTAATATCATAATTTTTTTCAAAAGTTTTATCATCTATTCCATGCTGCTGGTACTGCTCAAATTTATTTGGTTGTCTTCCAAATCCAATTATATGACCAGCAAGATGTGGAAATATAATATCTTTTGGTGGAATACTAAACCCATAAACATCACAATCAGATGCATCATTACTACAACCATAAGCGATTGAACCCATCATAGTTTCAAAATGAATATTTGTTTTTAAATGTTTAGGCGGTGTAATCAACCCACGACTTGTTAGTTTATCTACTACGCTCATCTTTCTATCTCCAATCTAAGAAAATATTCTAAATTTTCTGGTGTATTATAGTCCTGTCCAACATCAATAATATAATTTAACATTTTCTCTTGTAATTTACCAATCTCTGGTCCTGGTTTTAAACCAAATATTTTAATAATTTCTCCACCAGATAATGATAAACTATGAACATTAAATTTTCTTTCTTCAACAAATTCTTGTCTTAATTGTTGTTCCATTGCAATCCATTCTTCTATAGTAAAATCTTGTCTTGCAATGTTTGCTCTTCTATCAGCTTTTCTTAATACTATAAAATCATCAACTAAAACTCCATATTCATCAAATTTTCTAAGCAATTTTCTAATTGCTTTTGGAGTCATTTTTTGAATTGAATTCATATGTAATCTAACCAGACTGCATATTCTTCTAATTTCTTCTGTTGAAAATGTTAAAGTTTTTAACTCTTTTTCTAATACTTCAGCTCCTTCTATTTCATGATAAATAAACTTACCATCTTTAAAAGAGATTGGTTTTCCAACATCATGAAGATAACCAGTTAATTTAAGAATTGGATCATCACAAGAAATTGCATCACCAGCATACATACAATGTTCAAAAACATTTTCTTCATGATGTGCACCATGATCATGTTCCCAACAAGAATCCAGTGTAGGAAAAATAAGTTCTAAAGCATAAATAGAATGTAATGCAATAAAAAATTTAGAAGCATTCTTAATTTTCATTGCTTTAAGTATTTCAAGTCTAATTCTTTCAGGTGCAATATCATTTAATTTATTTAACCAAACATAATCTCTCATTGCAAATAAAGTTTCTGAATCAAATGTTCCATCAATTTTAGCTAAAAACCTACAAGCTCTTAGAATTCTACAAGGATCTTCTTCGATTCGTTTGTCAGGATCCCCAACAAATTTAATAAGACGTCTGTTAAGATCTTCTCTTCCACCATGATCATCAATTAATTCTCCAGTTAATTCACAAAAAGCCATAGCATTAACTGTTAAATCTCTTCTACTAAGGTCTTCATGAATTGTGTCGGCAAAGGATACTATACATTTAGAATCTTTGTATCTATCATATCTGAATGTAGCTACTTCATACCCTTCAACAAGAATTACCCCAAAACTTTTACCAACTTGTTTTACATTACAATCTTTAAATAATTCCATAACTTTGTCAGGGGTTGCTTCTGTAACAACATCAAAGTCACTAGGTTCTTCACCTAATAACATATCTCTAATACCTCCCCCGACAATGTAGGTATCACAGTTGTTGTCACATAACCTTCGAACAATGTCTAAATGATCCATAATTTTCTCCTTAATTAATATACAAATAGTTTTGTTATGTTATGTATATTAATATATATAGACCACAACTATTTTATATGTTTTAAAATATAATCAAAACATTCATCAATATTAAAGAAAAACTCTGTAGTATGATAACTTAACCAGATATCATGGTGTAATACTTCTTCTGGATTAACTATTATATAAATTGGTATTTGACATAGATAAGCATACATAACTTCCATTAGAGTACCTGCAGTCCATTCTTTAATATATGCTACAAAAATATCAGAATTATCAATTAGTTCTTTATCTAACTCTACAATCTCCCAACCTTCTTTTGATCTATCGACAATTTTTTCAGCAGAATTTACTGTAACACCATTTTCTTTTAATGGATCTATTAACATAAGTTGTTTACCATATGTTTTGGTTACATATTCTCTATAACAAGTTTCCCAAATGCTACCTGCTAAATATACTTTTAACATTTAATCTATTCTCCTTTAGAATTCTGAATCTTCTTTATTGAATATAATATTAGCCTTAGTTTTCTTTTTTTTATATTCACTTTCTTTTAATACTCTACCTGTAGGTGGTTGTGGAGCTATTATAGCTCTTTTAGATAATCTATTAGCTAAAAAATGTCTGCTTGAATCAGGAAACAATTCTTCGGTTAATTCTTCCATATATTGTTCTTCATCTTTCTCTTTTTTTTCATTCATTTTTTCTTCACAAATTTTCCAAAACATATCAATTTGTTTTTGTATGTCTTCTTTGCATTGAATCATTAATTCTGGATTATCAAATGTTATTACTCTATCATCAGTTCCTTTATCGTACAATTGAAACCATAGTAGAGTGATAGCATTCCAAGCAATTTGACTTAGATGTAATGCACCACTATCTTCATCAATATCTTCTCCTGTAGTAAATGCTTTTAAATGTCTTTTAAGTGAACCAATACACCGTTTCCAACTAAAACCATTTCGCCAGTTTTCGTCAGAATATTTGATTGCGCCATGAGTATAAATCTCTACTATTTTTTCAAGTGCATCATCTGGCATCAAATCCCAACGAAGTTTCATATAATCATATCTTACAGCTTCTCCTTCTTTTTGGTTCTTCTGTTGCTCTTCACCTATCTTTCTTTGTATCATTTTTTAATTCCTCGTTAGTATCCATAACTTGTTTTAAAAATTTAGATTCAAATCCTCTATCTTTTGCAGCTTTGTATATTCCAGAAATATCTTTAGGTAAACATTTTCCACCAAAACCTAATTCACCATTAAATATAGCTGTATGACCTGGTTCACATCTTTTGTCTAAAAGAAATAATTCTCTTATTTCATTATAATCTCTATCAAACAATTTTATTATTCGAGAAAATTCATGACAAAAAGTTAACTTAGTTGCTAAATAAGAATTTTCCATATACTTAACTAACTCAGCAGTTGTTGAATCTGTTTGAATATATTTGCAGTATGGTCCGAGTATAGGCATGAAGATATCAATCATAAAAGAACAATGTTCTCTTTGTCCACCAAATATTTGAAATTCATGTAATCTCATATCTGTTGCATGAGGAATACCGTTCCAATGTGGAGTGGGATAATTTCCTTCTCCAATATATTCTGGAGAAAATACTATTCTTTTTTTATATTTATGAGACAGTTCTAATGTGGTTCCTGGAGGAATAGTTGATTTAATTAAATAATAGGGCGCATCGGATTCTTTAATAACTTGCTCAACTATAGAAATATCACATGATCCATCTTCTTTCATCGGGGTTGGAACACATATTACAGCAATATCTGATTGATTTAAACCATTATAATTATCGTTTATTTCTTTTGAATATGTTATATGATGTTCTTTAAATAAGTTAATTATTGATTTACCAACATATCCACCTCCACCAACTACACATATTTTCATATATCAAATTCCCTTATAGAAAGTTTACCATACTCAATACAATATTCAAGAGATGGATCATAAATATTATTTTTAACTACAACAATCTCTTTTATACCAGCTTGAATACATGCTGAGTAACATTGTGTACATGGTGAAATTTCAGCATCAATATATATTGTTGCTCCTTTAGTAGCTATACCAAGTCTTGCTGCAGATAGAAGACAATTCTTCTCTGAATGTACTGCATTACAAAACTCAAGTCCTTCACCAGATTTGAATCCTAATGCTTTTCTTGGACATGTATAGTTATTATACATAGTTGTTATATCATCTTCTGTATATGTTTCTAATAATTTTTTATTTATATAACTATCTCTATGTAATCTTAATCTACATTCTGGTATTCCACGAGCAGGACCATTATAACCAGTTGATATAATTACATTATCTTTAACCATTACTGAACCAATTTGTCGTGAATGACAATGTGATTTAGTACCTACTGCTCGACAAATATTTAAATAATATTCATCCCAACTAATTTCCTTCCTCATTGTTCATTTCCTCTAATAATTTAAATATTTGTAAAACAGTTTTATCATCATAATTTATAAAAGTAATTTTATCATTTTGTTTACTAAGGACACTTTCAATTGCTTTATCGACAAACATAGCACCTTCTTTATCTTGATAGCGCCCTTCTTGTTTATATTCATGTTTTCCATTTCTTTTTAAGAATATATTTAAATTATGATATTTACTATTAATATCATAAACTAATTTTTTAAACAATTCATGATCATGAATGTTATATGGGTTTAGTTCAGAATAAACAACTGATAATAATAAAGGACTATCAGAAATAATATAATCTACTTCATATTTTAATCTTAAAATTTTTCTATGTTGTTTAGCAAATATATATAATTGATCTTGTTCTAAAACATTATATCTACCTTCATATGTTAATTCTTTAGCATACTCAGTTACAAATTCAACATTATAACCTTCTTTTTTCATAAGAGAAAAAAGACCAGCTGCTACAGTACTTTTACCAACTCCAGGTCCACCGAATATATTGATAATTGTTTTAAGTTTCATAATTAATTTCCTGTTTTTTAACATGATAAATATCCTTGAAGAGATAATGACATACATATAGAAAATATAGCATACATCGACCAATCAAACAAATTTGTAAAAAATCTTTTATATCTTACACAATCAATAGCAAACCATATACAGATAATAATACTAATAATAAAAATATTATTCTTGACAAAAATTACTAATTCATTCATTTATAAACCTCCGTATCCAGAATAAATTTCTTCTTCTCCAATACCAAGATTTTTTAGATTAGAAAGAATATTTTTCTTTGTTATTCCCATTAAAGGTGCTTCTACTTTAATTGGATTTGGTCCAGCATATTTAAAAGCATTGTTCATAGCTACAATATATTCTTGATAACAATCAGGAAATAAATTAAGTCTATCATCCCAATCACAACCTAACCAAATTGTGTCAATTCCTTTGCTTTCAGCAATACTATATGCTACACTAAGAAACATTGTATTTCTTCCTGGCACGTGCATTTCATGTACCATACCTGTATCATTTTTAATACCAATTCCAGTTAAACCACTATCAACTTTTAGGTCACTAATTTTTACTACTTGATAGCTAATATTAAAATCAAGAAGTTGAGTTTTAGCAAAGTTTAATTCATCAATATGAAGTTGTCCATAATCAATTAAAAGACAATATGGAATTAAATTAAAACTTTTTGCTAATTCCAACATATACCGTGAGTCAGCACCTCCGCTGTACAAAATAACTAAATCATAATTCTCTTTCATCATATAATATTCTCCTTTATATGTAATTAATGTATTTTATAATATGTTCTAATTGGATAAGAAATATTCTTAAAAGTTACAAATATTTGGCGGGAATATAAGAAATATACTAAATTTTAGAATTCCACTGTTTGAAAGATTTCAATCTCCTTATTGGTACTTCAATACATTTTAGTCCCCATATAGAGATAGATCCTTCTGTAATATATGCACCCTTATATTTATTTGGTGATAAATCTATGTTTGGTTTTGACGGATTTCTTTTTTGTTGGATTGTAAATAATTGAGGATTTTGATTACGCTGAATATGATCTAATATAATCATTTTCAGTTTATTGATAGGATATTTGTTTCGTAGTTGGCAATGTATATGAAAAGAATTTTTACCAGTGTATAATATTTTTAAACCAATAGTGAAATTAGCCTCTTCCATAATATTATACATATAAAGAGTTGTATCTAAAGCTTTGTTCCAATTGTCTGTATCAACATCTATGATAGCAAACTCTTCATAAGCTTTCATAGTAGAGTATATAGCTGTGGTTCTACCATTTATAATTTGATCATAATTGTTCATATTTAATTGAATATATTCAGTTTCTGTTCCTCGTCTTTTTAAAATTGGTTTATTAATATCTACCATGATAGCAAACATTAAATCTCTACCTTGGGTATTTTTTAGAATAACACCCTTATATTTTTGGTAATAATTCCATATTTGACCTTCGCTTAATCCCTCAGGATACATCTTATTTTTTATAACAATTGTATCTGGATTTTGTGGGACTGACATAATTTTTTTTATCCTTTTCAAATTTCATTAAAAAAAGAAGAACTATATATATTAATAATTGGATAAGACCAGAAAATCTATCTGGTTATTTTTCCAGAATTTTTTGTTCGATTTTTTCTTTGATTATTCGTCTTCTAATTTTAACATCATTAAAGTCTTCTTTTAGATCTTGATCGTTTGGGTTATCTCTTAATCTTCTTTTTAAATCCCAATATTCTTTATCAAGAGAATCTTTTTGAATATTTAGTATTTGTAATTGTAAAGATTTATTCATCATAATTTGTTGCATTTGAAACCCTTGAAATGTTTTAATTGTTTGAACCTCAGCTAATTTTATTGCAGTATCCCTGTCTTTACAAACAGTTGTTGATAATTCATTGAGTTGACTAGATTTAGCAAATCTATTATCAATAGCAAACATTCCACCAAACAAAGTAATTAATACAGTAAGTGTTGCTATTAATTTCCAAGGTAATTTAGAAAATGTTGTAAGAGTTTCTAATCCATATTTTCCCATTTTGTCCTCCTATGCAGCTTTTTCTATATTATTTTTAGTAGATAAAAATGCTATAAGTTTTTCTTCTTCTTGTTTATTTTTAAAAAAAACATAATAATCATCTTCACCTTCATATTTTAAAACTTGTTTAACACTTGTGTTATTATCTAACCAACATAATAATTCTAAATAAGTATAATTGTATTGATTTAGATTTATTTTAGTTGATTCTTTAACATCTGGAAGGTCAGCAAATCTTATTTTTTTTGTCATTTTAAAACAGTCCTATTTTCTTTTTCCAGTTAATAATTGTGTTGCATTTTCAAGTTTTTTAGCATTCTCAACATTTCTAGTATATTTTTCTACACGGTTTTTCCAAACTTTTAATTCTTTTAATAATTGTTTTTTAGTTTTTTCTCGTAATTCTCGATCTTTAATATTATTTATATTTTTTAAATCTTTTTGAATTAAGTTTAAAACTTTTGTTGAAGCATCTAAATAACATTGTTGATAACATACTTTTAACATATTATGACTACCGCAATCTTTTGAACATTGATCACTGAATCTACTAAAAATTACATATAAAATAGCAACAACAGGGACAGCACCTAAGATAGGAATTGGCAGTCCTAACAATCCACCCTTTATTATTTTTACAAATATATTATCAAATTCACTATAATCACCTTCTATTCTTTTATCACCTTCTATTTTTTGCATAAGATTTTTATATTTTGTTGATATATCTGATTCTATAATTAGATATTGTTCATATAATTTGATCATAACATCCCCACAATTTTTATTCTATGTAAAGATACGCTTTTGTCATAATATTTCTTAAATTCTTGTATTAATTTACTTTTAGATATTACTTTTAATGTCATTGCATCATTATCTCTACCATAATATTTTTTATCAATCTTATCAAATTCTGCTTTCATAAAATAAATTTTTTGTCCTCTTAGATATTTCATATGTTTTTTAATTTGATCATTTAACACAATACCTTGTTTTTCTAATTTATACCAATCTGATATAAAAGGTTGTTTTTCTATTAGAACAGGATTTTTTATTTGAACTCCTATTTCTTCTAGAGCTTCATTTTCTGCTGCTGTGTATAATGTTTGACCTTGTTCAACACCACCCACCAGGAGGTAAATATAGTTTATTGTTTTTTTGATATCCAACAACTAAGTCATCACCTTTCAATATATAAACTTCAACTCTTTGTCTCCATTTAGTAGGTATTGAAGATTCTTTTAGAAAATCTAGATATTTATTTATCATTAGAATTTGCCTCTACCAAAAAAGTTAGAAACCATAACACCAACTACTTTGTTATTGATTAATTCTGTATGGTTTAAATGCATTATTTTTTTATCACCTTCTATTTTTTGAACAAGATTTTTATATTTAGAAGATATTTCTGATTCTATAATTAGATATTGTTCATACAGTTTGATCATCTTTTTAATCTCCCGTCAGATCTCATTTCTTGAAAAAGATCCCAAGCAAGATCTCTATTACTGCATATTTTTCTAGTTCTTTCTATACCTTTTTTAAATACTTTGTAAGTTTCTTTTAACCATAATTTAGCATATCCTTCTTTACCAAATTTAAAATTCATATGTTTAAACATTTCATTAAATATAGTTTCATCACTTTCATTTTTCAAATCATCTATTCTATATAACCAAGTTCTTTCCATTAACCTTTCAATATTATAACCTGAACATCTATCAGAATCTGAAACAATCACTCCATATATATTTCTAGGAATTTTCTCTAATGATGCTCTATGATCTTCTGCTGCTTGAGCTATAATTTCTATTTCTGATTTTGAAAACCATTTGTTAAGAATTTTTAATCTTCTTATTATTTTAGCTGAATGTATATTGTGGTTATCTCTACTTACTTTTAAACCTACATCATGTAGAGCAGATGAAGCATATAATAAATTTGGGTTTATATCTTCCTTAACCAAAGGTGCAATTTGAAATGATGTTTCTATTACTTCTTTTGCATGTTTTTCATCATGAGCTCTATCATGATTTTTATACATAGGAATGACTTTAGAATCTATATATGATTTTAAGTTTATATCTATTTTTTTAGTAATAGATTCAAATAATAACTTCTCATACAGTTTCATTAGAATTTACCTCTATTAAAAAAGTTAGAAACCATAACACCAACTACTTTGTTATTGATTAATTCTGTATGGTTTAAATGCATTATTTTTTTATCAACTACATTCTCTTTTAATGAAAGAGCAGATTCAGTTGGTACAGTTCCATCCCACTTTATTCCATCATCAACCTTTTTCTCTTTATAAGGTTTATCTCCACCTATTAAACCAACTTTAATATTTTTATTTTTGATTGGATTATTTAATGCTTGTTTTAATAAAACAATTCCATTTCCAAATAAAGAAGGATCATCTTTAAATTTTATCATATTTTCAACTTTTTTAGCAAATGGTGTACTACCCCACGGAGTTCCTAATGTTACAAATCTATCAGTTGTTTTCCAATCATCTTTATTTAATAAAATCTTAAGAATTATACCACCAAATGAATGACCTAAAAAATGAACTTTTTTATATGATTTACCAAAATCAATAGATTCTAATTGAGAATTAGCTTCATTTAATATTTTAGATACTGTACCAAATGTTGTTGATAGATTTAATCTAAATATAGAATAATTTTTTTTAGAAAGAAAATCTGCTAAAAAATTTAATTTAACCGGACCACTAATCCATCCATGACAAATTATTACTAATTCATCTTGGTCAGAATTCTCTATATATGGATTCCAACCTTTTGTGGCTTCTTTTAAATATTTTAACATAATATAATCCTCTAATGTATTTATTAATTTGTTCTAAATCTTAAAATCTTACGCCATATTTTTTAGAGTTAACCATTCATAATTAGATGCTGAAATTCTTGTTCCGAATTTACGATTGTGGGTATTACTTCTATTACCCTCATTATTAAAAGAAACATGTATCCAAGGTTTATTTCCACCATATTCTAGTATCAATTGATCATAATTTAAATTATCTCTAATCCAAATACTTATATTGTATATTTCTGTATTTGTTTTTCCTGGGAATTGAAGATCAATTGCTTGTCCTCTTTCATGTTGTGATGTACTAGAACCATGTCTAAAACCAGAAGTTATAGTAAATTGTCCATATTCAATTAAAAGTAGTTCCCCAATATTTTGACACCAAGATAATAAATTACAAGCTATTTGTTCTCTTGTTAAACTATGTTGTTCTATTAAAGAGTAATTGGATATAGCAGTATTAGTAGTTAAGTTTACTAAATTAAAATTATCTGTTAATTGTAAATCAATAGGAACTGGTGAAGGTATACCAGTACAATCTATTATAGGGGCTGGAGGTTCCATCAATGGTAAAGTTTCATCTGCTTCTATAGTAGTTGTTGGTGATACATCTATCCTTTTAGATCTTTCTATTTGAGCAAATGTTGGTGTTGTTATTATTGGAGATGTAGGATAAATATTTAAACCATCATCATTATCAGGTTCATCATCTAAATTACCAGAATCTACTTCTGTATAACCTGGATTAAAAGTACTAGGATCTGGTTCTGTTGGATCAAAATATTTTGAATATTCTCCTACAAAGGTATCGCCTGAGCATGATTTTACTAAAGACCCACAAGTAACTGGATCATAACACCTTCCAGTTTGCAAACCATTGGTAAAATGAGTTGATGCTCCACTAGCCAAAGTTCCACCATGGCAAGGAGGACCTCAACAATGTGTTCCCCAACTATCAGATTGTCTATGAACATTACGTCCATTTACAAAAGTGTCAGGAGACCAACTAGAATTAGGTCTTGACGGGAAACATCCATGTCCTGTACATACATCATCTTTTCTTGCTACTCCAGGCATATATCACCTTCTTTTCCAAGTAATTTTTCTATCTTTTTTTCTAATATAGAAACTCTTTCTTTTAATGTTTTATTTTGCATTTCTTGCATAGTTGCGAACTCTATACAATGTTTACTTTCTTCATCTAATTTTTTACGATATTCAATTGATTCTGGTAAATCTTTTATAATTTTTGATTGTCTATAATTCATATGAATAACACTATCTACTGAGTCTAAACATAATGGTTCCCCTAAAGATATTAAACTTAATTCACCTTGAGATGCTATAGTAAAATCACCTTTAGTTTCTAACATAACATTATTATCAAATTCAATATGTAAATCCATATCACTATGTATTTTTACAGTAACTATATCAGAATCACTATAATCAACTTCAACATTACTAGGATGAGTTTTTATTACTAAACTTTTATTTTTCAATGTTTTCTTTAGCCTTTTTTAAAGCTTCTTTTAATACATCTACTTGTGATTGAAGACTTTTAATTTCATTAACTGATCCTCTAAATAAAGACATAACCTCTTTAAGATTCAATTCTGTATCAAAAGATCCTCTTTGAATAGATTGTTCTAATGTATAATTCAATTGTTCTAATCTTTTACCATAATCTTTTAACCAATTGTTAGTTCCCATTTCATTTTTCCTTTTTTTAAAGTTCATTTATTTTAAATTGATTTTTTTCTAAATATCTTTTGTTTTCTATACGAGGATATATCTTTTCAATTATATTAAATTTTTTTGAATATAACTGTACTATTTCATTTAGATAATCATAATAGTCTTGATTTCTAAATCCTATTAATTTAAAACCCTTTTGGTTCATATAAGGTTCATCTTCATCAAATAGATGAAATATATCTACTACATCTTCATATAAACTTTGTCGTTCTTTAGTTCTTGTACAAACTATTAATTTAACATTATTCTTATATTTTTTTCTTTTATTTAAAACATATGGAACAAAATACTTTTTCTCCCAATTAAATTCTCCTACATGCAAAGCTATAATTGCATCATCTTTCACGGTTTCTCCTTATAAATGTCCTTGTGAAAATATCTTCTTAAGTTTTCTTAGTTTCTCAACATCTTTAGTTCTATTTAATATGTTATACATTCTATAAGTATCTCTTAAACTCATAAAATTATAACCTTTAATGTTAACTGCTCTTTTTAAAAGTTTCTCAGTTGTTGTTTTTAATATTTGAAAATTAACTGCTAGTTCTAATTCCTGGTTTGAGGTTTGATAAAATACTTTATTATATTCTCTTTTATATGTTTTTATTGTATTCATATTTTTTGCAGCTTTATTAAAAACAGGTTGTGTAACTACAAGATCTAGATCATCATTTTTTTCAACAACATCACAAACTACTAAAACACTACTTCCTATGATAAGAGCTTTTTCATGATCTATATCTAATTTATTAATAAGGTTAAGATGTTTTATTTTTTTAACATTTTGCTCCTTATACAATTTTTTTAAATCAGAATCCTTAACACGATTTAGATTTTGATCTAACGGTTCATTATCAAAAGAAGACGCCATTATTTTAAGACATCTTTGTAATTTTTGATCGTCAGTTGACAAATTTGCTTCTACTAGATAATGTATACTAGCACTCATATTAACCTCTCTTTAGCTTATCTCTTTTAACCTTGCATGAGATGTTACATCATTTTGAGTTCTTCTTATCATTTTCATTGCACACTCTAACATATATAATCTTTCTTTTTGCTCTTTAATTATTTCAAGAGCTCTAACAAACATCTCATTTTTTTCAGTATACCCTTCATACGCTAAACTAATTTTAACATATTCTTCAAACTCTTCTGGAGTTGAATTTTTAGAACTTTTACGCATTAGTTAACCTCATATGATTCATTAAGCTTTTTCAGCAGTTTTCTTCATTCCTGTATCAGCAGTTGCATCTTTTAATAATCGATCTCGTTTACTAGTAATTTGCAAACCTTGTTTCCTTTTTTGATTCATTTTCTTTTTACCCCAATCTTGCAAACTTGATAACCAACTACCTTCAGTTGTTGGTTCTGGATTTAAACTAGTATCTTTATCAGTTTTATCTTTCATAACTCTTTCAAGTTTATCAAAGAGAGTATCTTTTTGTTGAGCAATTGCAACCTGGTCAGATTCTTTAACTCTAACTTTTGCTTTATCCAATCTATTTCCAATATTAGTAGCTTGTTTATCTGAAAGTTTATCACTTGTAACCATTTTTCTACCAGCTGAATAATAAGATCTTCTTTGTATATCTTTTAATGTATTTTTACTAAACTCTCCTTTTCTTCTATCAGATTGTACTTTTTTAATAATACCTTTAATATCTTCTGTTTCTTTCACTGTTTCTGCACGTTTTTTAGCATTAGCTTTAGCTTTGGGATCCATATCGTTTCCCTCTTTATAATTCTTATCATTTCTTGCTATACCTAATTGTATTTTAGCTCCTAAAGAAGCTTCCCCTAAATAAGATGCAATATTATCAACCATTGTTGAAATTTGATTTGATTCATTCTCAATGATACCTTTATTCGCTTTACTAAATTTTCTATTAAAAGTTGATTCTCTTTTTTTATCATCTGCTGCTCTTTTTAATTTATTAGTTGTACTATAAGGATTAATTTTTTGAACAGTCGGATGTTTTGATTGGTTTTTATAACTATTTGCTAAACCAGTTCTCATTTTATGTAATTTATCAACTTCGTCTTTTTCTAAATAACGTTCTTCAACTATTTCATCAGATTCTTCTTCCATAGTAGTATAATCTTCAAGATCATCCATTGAATCTTCTACATCTTCTGGAATATCTGGCAATGCACCTTTATCATTTCCAACCTGACAAATACATTCATCTAATAATGCATCAGCTAATTCTTGGGCTACTGTAATTTTACTCATAATATAATCTCCTATTGTTAATCAATTATATATTCATATAATTGTGGAAAATGATCAAAAATTGAAGTATTTTCCATTTCATCTAAATGTTTAATATGGGTTTTAAATTTTTCCCATACTGCAGGGGTTGATTCAGATCTTAAATTATTTAATATAGATCCAAATTTATCAGGGTATTGTTTATACCATTTACTAGATATAATTTTTTCTATCGCCTCATTTTTTAATTTAGTTGGCAATACATTACTTTGAAAAAAATCAGGATTTATTAATGTTTGTATAAATATATTATTAAATGAGGTCCATTCTCTTTTTTCAATTTCATCTAATATTTCAGTAATAAAAAATATATTATATGCTTGACATGTAATATTTAAAAATATTTTATTA